>ERZ1643250.600-NODE-600-length-37130-cov-15.510587_pt1 | contig 37130 bp, 29 predicted proteins | sample MGYA00579262_ERZ1643250 | MGnify/ENA primary metagenome ERZ1643250 (study PRJEB29033, sample SAMEA4952265) | chicken gut metagenome | biome: Broiler Chicken; feature: Gastrointestinal Tract; material: Caecum | place: Ireland | collected 2018 | study: Broiler...
ACAGACCAGCTCTGAAAGCTGCAGGTTACTTAACTCGTGACCCAAGAATGAAAGAAAGAAAGAAGTACGGTCTCAAAGCTGCACGTCGTGCACCACAGTTCTCCAAGAGATAATCTCTCGTATTTTTCGGAGAAAATTATTACAAAGCCCCGCAAACTCAATGTTTTCGGGGCTTTATTTTTTTCAACGTATCGAAAACGGCTAAACCCACCTGTACAAATTTGACAGTGTTTTTTCATCTTTTTAACGGTGAAGCATGGGTGGAAAAGCGTAAATGGGTTACAAATCGGGCTTATAAAGGAAGCTAAATAATCATCTTCAGCACTGTTTTAGTTCCCTTAAATTTTTCCCGAAATACAGCAGTTTTCATGTCCGTCGACAAAATGACTCGTTTGTCTCAATTTGAACAAAAACGATGCTTTTAATCATCAGTTATACAAGAGCGTTCAACTTTTTTCAATGAAGTTGAGCGCTTTTTTGTATTTGCGACGAGCCAAAGTCCGAGCTTGCTCGGGACCTTGGCGACCGCAGTACAATCTCAGAATGTGCCAGAGGCACTTCAGAAGATGTGCGCTCAGAAGGAGGCGAAATGGAAATGAAGAATGAACAGGTGGTTCAGCTTCCACTGAATCGCTTAACAGAGTTCCCGGAACATCCCTATAAGGTAAGAGATGACGAGTTCATGGACCAGCTGACGGACAGTATCAGATCGCTTGGCGTATTAACGCCCATCGTAGTTCGACCTGAGGGAGATGCCTGGCAGATCATATCCGGTCACAGACGAGTACATGCCTGTGAGATTCTGGATATGGAGACGATACCCGCCATTGTGAAGGATATCGAGATGGATGATGCCATTGTCATGATGGTAGACAGCAATTTTCAGCGACAGTCCTTATTACCAAGTGAAAAGGCCAGGGCCTACAAGATGAAGCTGGATGCAGTGAAACGTCAGGGAGCCAGGAGGGATTTATCTTCTGACCCCGATGAACAGAAGTTGCGGGGAAAGACATCCAGAGACCTGATTGCAGAAAACAGTCCGGACAGCTCCACACAGATTCAAAGGTTCATTCGATTAAATGAACTGATTCCCGAGCTTTTGGAAATGGTGGATGAGGGTATTGTAGCAGTCACACCGGCTGTTGAGCTGTCTCATCTGAAAATCAGAGAGCAGAAGATAGTGAAGCTGACCATCGAGAGTGAGCAGAATTCACCATCCTTATCCCAAGCACAGCGAATCAGAAGGCTGTCGGAGCAGAAAAGACTGAATGAAGATAGCGTTCTGGAAATTCTGACAGAAAAGAAAAAGGCAGATTGCTGGAACCTGGCAATACCAATGAATAAGATATCCAAATACTTCCCAGGCAACTATACCCATCAGCAGATGCAGGATACTATCATTCAGCTGCTTGAGGGTTGGCTCAGGGTAAGGAAGAGACAGGAAGAATTACGAGGAGGAAAGAAAAGATGAGTAAGGTTATAGCGATAGCCAACCAAAAGGGCGGCGTTGGAAAAACAACTACAGCGGTTAATTTAGGCATAGGACTGGCAAGAGAAGGAAAAAAAGTGTTACTGATTGATGCAGATCCACAGGGTAGCTTAACAGCAAGCCTTGGCTATGTGGAGCCGGATGAGTTGCAGGACAGCCTGGCAACTGTATTGGAAACTGTGATTGATGAGGAAGAATTTGAAGCAGAGAAAGGAATCCTGCACCATGATGAAGGTGTAGACGTACTTCCTGGAAATATCGAGCTTTCAGCTATTGAGGTAGCCATGACATCCATTATGAGTAGGGAAGTCATGATGCGTGAATATTTGGAGCGTGTGAAGGAGAAATATGAATACATCCTGATCGATTGTATGCCATCCCTTGGCATGATGACCGTCAATGCACTGGTAGCTGCAGACTCTGTACTGATTCCGGTTCAGGCGGCATACCTTCCGGTGAAAGGTCTTCAGCAGCTGATCAAGACCATAAACATGGTAAAGAAGCGTCTGAACAAGAAGCTTTGTGTGGAGGGAATCCTGCTTACTATGGTAGATTTCAGAACAAACTTCACCAAGGATATCGCCGCTACAGTACATCAGCTTTATGAGAGCATCGGCGTATTTGAAGTGGTGATTCCATCATCCATCAAGGCAGTGGAAACCAGTGCAGTAGGAGCAAGTGTATATCAGCACTGCCCGAATGTAAAAGTAGCAAAAGCGTATACAGAATTGACTAGGGAGGTATTGAACCATGAAAGATAATAAGAGACCGGGACAGCAGCTGAAGGGACTTTCCGTACAGGAACTGCTTGGAGTAACTAATGAAGAGTCAGCAATGGAGATTGATATCCGACTGATTCATCCATTTAAAGACCATCCTTTTAAGGTTATCGATGATGAGAAGATGCAGGATCTGGTAGAGAGCATCAAGTTAAATGGCGTTCTTTCACCAGTTTTATTAAGAGAAGCAGGTCATGGTCAGTACGAGATGATCTCAGGACACAGAAGAATGCATGCTGCACAGTTGGCAGGACTGGAAGCAATTCCGGCATTCATTCGAGATATGACAGATGATGAAGCGACGATTTACATGGTCGATAGCAACATTCAGCGAGAGGAGCTTCTTGCAAGTGAGAGGGCATTCGCATTTAAAATGAAGATGGATGCACTTAGACATCAGGGAACTTGTCGACATGATGTCGACAAGTTGCTACCTGCTACAGATCGAAAGACAGCTAATATGGTTGGTGAAGGAAGTGGATTGACAGGACGTAGTGTTCAGAGATACATCCGCCTTACAGAACTGATTCCTGAGCTTCTGGAAATGGTAGATAACAAACGCATAGGCTTTGTGGTTGGTGTTGATATCTCCTTCTTCGATAAGGAAGTGCAGAAATGGATCTGTGAGTATATCCATGATAACGGAGTGCTCAAGCAGGAACAGATTGTGGCACTGAAGGCTCGTCTGGAACAAGGTCCAATCAATCAGAGTCAGATGATCATGATTCTAAATGAGAACCTGAAAGGTCGTCTGCCATCTGTAAAAGTGAATCTGACAGAGAGAAAGCTGAGAAAGTACTTCCCGGCATCCTACACTTCAGAAGATATGGAAAGTGTGATTATCGCACTTCTTGAGGAGTGGAAGAGATCCCAAGGGGGTGAGTAATCCATGGAGTTCAATTACTACTACGGCAATCAGGCCGATCAGTTCAGCTTCATAAGAATTCCAAGGGTACTTCTGGTTGATCCCTTATTCGAACCACTGACTATCCAGGCAAAGCTCCTCTATGGAGTTTTGCTTGACCGGATGGGCGTGTCCATGAGAAATGGATGGTTTGATGAGAAGAACAGAGTCTATATCATCTATCAGATTTCAGAGATACAGACAGACCTGGGATTTTCCAAGAAGAAATCCATCGATTATCTGACAGAACTGGAACAATTTGGCCTGGTGGAGAAGAAAAGAAGAGGAAGGGGACTCCCAAGCATCCTCTATGTGAAGAGCTTTATGGTACCGGGCCTGGAGGCTAGAAGTGCCGAAACCGATACTTCTACATCAGATACTAAAGACTTAAGAAGTGTCGAAATGGGGACTTCTGCGTCTGATGCATTTGCATCAAGAAGTGCCGAAATCGTTACTTCTAGACCGGAAGAAATCATGGATTTAGGGGTAAAAAACACTGAAAATACAGCATTTTCTGCAATTTCAGAAGAATCAAGAAGTGCTGAAATCGACACTTCTACAGACCTGAAGGTGTTAAGAGGTTCCCAAATCGATACTTCTAGAGGTTCCCAAATCGCACTTCTAGAGGTTCCCAAATCGACACCTCTAAAGAATTATAATAATATTAATTATACTAACGAGAGTTATAATAAATCTAATCATATCTCGTCTGCAACTGGGTCAGATGAGGATGAGATGAGAAAGATGCATGCCTATGCAGAGCTGATAGCAGAAAATATGGATCTGGAATCGCTGAAGCAGAATCATATCTATGACGCCGATCTCCTGGACGGGATTTATGATCTGGTTCTTGAGGTTGCGCTTTGTAAGAGTGCTACGATGGTGATCGCCAGCAATGAATATCCGACAGAACTGGTCAGAAGCAAGTTCCTGAAGTTGAATGCATCACATGTGGAATATGCGATTGAATGCTTCAATCAGAATACGACCAAGGTCCGGAATATCAAGAAATATTTGCTGGCAGTACTCTTTAACGCGCCGACTACGATCGGTGGCTATTATACTGCTGAGGTGCATCACGATATGCCATATCTGTCAGCAAAGTAAGAGGAGGAGCCTATGCTTGTACTAAGAGTATTCGGAAAAATGTTGTTAATTCCTGTATGGATGTTTTTGGGAATTGTATGGCTAGCAGTTCATCTGGCAGTAAATATTTTCGGGATAGTGCACGGCCTTTGGAAAGTGTTTCTGACGTTATTCATTCTCCTGTCATTGGCTTTTCGAATGTATCAGAATGCACTGATCCTGATAGCTGCGATTGGTGTTACGCTCCTGATTTTATTCGCAGGAGCATTGATTGATGTGCTGATGGAAGAAGTAAGAAAAAGAATTGGAAAAGCCATCCTGTTGTAAAAGGGTTGCACACTGTCACTTTGCATTTATGCAGAGGAGATGCAGTGTCATTTCAATAAGATTTGAAAGGGAGTGCCGGAAAATGTTTGTGAATAAAATTTTTGAAAGAGCAACGATACGTGGCATAGCGGATTATCTGTTGTTTGGCCAGGAACCGGATGAGGATAATCGGAGTTATGAGGAACGGTTAGAGGAACCGTATCTTAGATTTGAAAAGGCAGTAGCAAAATATGATAAGAATCCCACATCGGAGCTACTGGATCTCTGTAATGAAGTGAGTGCTGAAACCGCCAGCGTATATATGGAAATAGGATTACAGGTGGGGATATTGCTGATGCTGGACATGGTTAAAAACATCAGTAAAGAAAAAGATTCTTAGCAATCTTTGCGAGACGATAAAGCTTAAAGACGAAATGGCATTACTAAAAAATGTGTATATACACAGAAATAAGGAGTGACATAGCGGCGATTATGCTGAGAATGACAGCGAAGTACCTGGAGGGCAGTAGGAAGAAAAATTAAGCAGTCGAAACTTATTTGCACAACAGGTATCAAAACGGACACCCAAATTTGCCAAAGTTCAAAAATATTTTTGAAAAAATATTTATTTCCTCATTTGTATCCGCCGAAAAAGGTGTTTTGTACCCCCTGCAAGCGAAAAAAGTTTTATAAAAACAAAAATCTCCACTCAATTCGATAAATTGAGCGGAGAAGTCTTTTGCATAAACGTTAAGAGTATTAAACATTTCATCTTAACTATCTAAAGTATATTAAATTGAATGGCATATTTTTAATAATCATAAAATGGACTAGCACAAAAAAAGACTGCAAACTCATCGATTGTGCAATCTTTTTGTATTGATAAAATTTCAATCATTTTTTGTAATACTAAAAGGACACACTTAAAATATAGATGCTACCTTTTGGGGGCGAGGTGAACTAAATTGGATAAGAAAGAAATTGTAAAAAAAGTTATTGAAAATAAAAAAGGAATCGCAAAAGTTTCCGATATGATAAATGCCGGAGTTTCAAGAGAAGATATAAAGAGACTATACGCTGACGGGTATATAAAAAGAGTTAGCCAAGGTTATTATCAATTATCTTCGACAACCGATTTAACTGATGAGCAGATAATATCATCAGTTGCTCCTAAATCTGTTGTATGTATGGAATCAGCGTTGTTTTATTATGGATATACCGATTTTATGCCGAGAGTAAAGTCTTTGGCTATTCCTCGTACATCTTCACGTAAAGCCATAGATTCTTCTCCTATTCCGTTAAAGATTTATTATGTTTCAAGTGAAATATATGAATTGGGTAAAACTATTGTGACAGATAATGGAGTGACTTTTTCAATTTACGATCGTGAAAGAACCATTTGCGATATATTTAAACATCGTAATAAAATTGATAACGAAACTTTCAATAAAGCACTTAACGCTTATGTAAAAGACGATAAAAAGAATCTGAATAATCTTTCTGCTTATGCAAAAAAACTGCGTGTTTACAAAAAAGTTATGGAACTAATGGAGGTAACCCATTTGGATTCGACCGAAAAAAAGAAATCACGTGATTTTAACATCTACTATTTAAATTTTAGTAAGGTGTATGAAATTGCAATGATGATTAATAATGTTATCCTTACTAAAATTGAAACTGATAAATCAAGTAGTTTTGAAGAGCAATATGGTTTTACATCATCCATCTCGGCACAAGGTACAAAACAGTTTTTGGATGGAATTAAGGCTTCTATCTCGGCAGATGCAAGAGAAACTGCTACATCATCGTCTAAGGTTGTGGAAAGTTTGGATGTAAAGACAACCAAATCTATCCTTTTACGGAGGGTTATTGAGCAGTGTGCATCTGTAGATGTATGGAACAATGCGACAGAAGGGGATCTTATAAAAGTAGATCATGTCAAATTAGAATTACTGAATGAAGAAAGTCTACGGCAATTTCTTATTCTGCGACGTGATGCATTAAAGGGTATGCGGGTAGAAGGTATGGAAATCAATAATCTAGTCAGTTCAATGTTGCAAGACTATGCATATATTTTGAAAGGACGTATATTTGATAAAGATACTGGAGAACTCATATCTGAAATTATTATTAAAATTCCCATGGAAATTCAATCAGAATTTGAGAACAAGTACAACATCAACGATTTACTTATTGGTCATGTGTCTATCGTTGGAATTTATAAAGGTGTTGTAAGCGAAGAATTTATTAGTTCAAATACATTCACCTATTTCCAAGAGGTAGGAGCACGCAAGGAAAAACAGGAGTCAACTACTAATAAAATAATTAAAAGCAACTCGCATTCTTCGTCTCCTAACAGAACAAAAAAGAGTCACGGTTACTACCATTTCATTGATACGCTGGCAATCATTCAGGATGTGACATTTAAATTGGAAGAAGTTTCTGCACTTAAGCTCCATTGGTGGAATCGCTTTGGTATTTGGTTGAGTAAATGGCGGAGGAAATGACTATGGAATATACATTGCTGACTTATCGTAACCTTAAGGAATTGAGAAAAATTCAAGAAGAAAGGGAAGTATTTGCCTTTATATTTGGTGAGACAATGGATATGCTCGCTTCTTGTTCTGAAGTTTGCATTGATATATCTGCGTTGGTTCATTTTTTGTTAACCAATAAAAACAATATAGAGTCAGCCTATATAAATTTTACAAATATGGCAGAGGATACTGTTGTAATTGCGGAAGCAAGTGTTGCGGAAAGTGCCATGGAATTACTGCCTCTTTTGTTTTCTGATTATAAATACTATTTTGAGGAAGAAGAGGATGAGGAGAATTCAAATTCAGAGGTATCGCATGAGTTTAAGGTATATTCTAGGCAAAAGATATTCAAATACAATAATTCACAGGATTTGGACAGAATCATTCAATATGCAGAAAAGAATGATATTCCAATTGCGACTTTTTCTCGAGCAAGTGGTGAGCAACGTAATGAATTTGAACAATTCAATAGATCATCTAATTTGGCTATATTGGATTTGACTTCTGTTTCATATGCAATCGAAGATAATAAATCTTTGATATATGCTCTTGAACAATTTCTTAGTATCATGCCAAATATTAAGGATATTGCACAAACATCTCAGATTGATATATTATTGAAGTATTTCCCATTATTTTTTGATGGTCAAGAACCTGTCTGCAAGTTGCTTCCTGATCTATCCGGTCTAGGAGAGAAAGAGCCTGAAGAAAGTACACTTTATAAAGTGACAAACTTGAGTGGGGGGACTTTTGATGCCTTTATGGATACATTTAACCATAACTTGATTGGCCATAATTATTTCAAGGATAGACTGCAGTATTCCTTAAAGAATTTTATTTTACTAAACAAAGCAAAGGAGCAAAAAATCCTTTCAATTTTTCTATTTGGTGCATCTGGTATTGGAAAAACTGAGGTTGCAAGGTTGATTGCAAGCGGTCTGAAAAGTGATTGTTATTTAGCAAAAATCAATTTTCAAAATTACAGTAGCCAAGATGCGTTGAATAGTTTGATTGGTAGTCCTGCTGGTTATGTAGGATGTAATCATGGGGAATTAAGTGAGAAAATTCAAAAGAGTAATGTAGGTGTATTATTGTGTGATGAATTTGAAAAGACAACTCGTCCAGTATTCTCATTTTTTTTAGAATTGTTGGAGGAAGGTCGCTTTACAGATTCTATGGCAAGAGAATACGACATGGATGGATATATTATTATCTTTACATCGAATATTATTAGTGAAACGGAATATAAGAAAGTTATTCCGCCTGAACTTCAGACGCGCTTTGACTTAGTATGTGAATTTGAGAAACCTACAATGGAAGAAAAGACAGAGTTTCTTGATTTATTATTAGAAAATGCAAAAAATAAGTATTTTGAGCAATTTGCAAAGATCACAATAACTGAAGAGGAAAAAAAGAAACTATATAATTTTGATTATTCATCGTTATCAGCATTGAGAGATATCAAAAGGGTGTTTAACAATCGTTTGATGGATTATTTTTTGGAAAAGGATGTTATGTAGCATTATGTATTTCTGAGTTTATATTGGTTTCAATATCTTTTACAATTAGAAGTATTACCTATATTCTTTTGTGAAGAGTTTATAGGTTTCTATTTTGCCCTTTTATAGGTCGCTTGCCGCATTGAGCATGCGGCCTTTCTTTTTGAAGGAGGTGATCGCTGCATGAGCAGCATTTTATATTTTGGGTCGATTTTCCTGGCCAAGGTCCTGGATAATGGCCTGAGTACAACAAAAACAATTTTGATTCAACGAAGTCGTTGGTTACTTGCAGGAATAGCAGTGGGAATCAGCGACTTTATTTATTTCTGGATCACCAAGCGAGTGGTCTCTTCAGACAGCATGGCAGCCATTCTGGTGGTATCACTTGCCGGTGGTGTTGGCTGTGCCCTTGCCTGTCTGCTTAGTGACAAGATGAGCAAGGACAGAACCTATGTGAATGTGATCATGTCAGATGACTTGGAAGCCATGATGGACTTCCGTGATTTCCTGGCAAAGAATCATATCACAAATGTTGCTTCAGACAGCTACACCCTTGACTGGGATCAAAAGACAATCACCATCACTGCTTATGCAGAGACAAAGGCTGAGAGTCGTCTGATCAACAAATACATTGAAGAGAGTCCGCTGAAGTTTAAACGAGTGATTCAGAAAGCATAAGATGGAGGTAAGACATGCAATTAGTAATTGCGGAGAAACCGAGTGTGGCACGGTCAATTGCCAATGTCATCGGTGCCTATAAGCGGGAGGTTGGTTATCTGGAAGGTTCCGGATATATCGTTTCCTGGTGCGTGGGACATCTGATTGAATTGGTTCAGCCACAAGCATATGATGAACGCTTGAAAGAATGGCGTATGGAGGATTTGCCGATTCTGCCGGAGAACTGGTTATACCAGGTTTCAGAAGGTACGAAGAAGCAGTTTTTTATTTTGAAGAAGCTTATGAACCGAAGTGATGTTACAGAAATTATAGCTGCAACCGACGCCGGAAGAGAAGGTGAGCTGATCTTTCGACTGGTCTATGAGCAGGCAGGCTGCAGAAAGCCCTTTAAGCGATTATGGATTTCTTCCATGGAGGACAGTGCTATTCGTGAAGGCTTTGAGCATTTAAGGGATGGTCATGAATTTGATTCTCTCTATGCTGCAGCACAGGCCAGATCCTGGGCCGACTGGCTGGTTGGAATGAATGGAACAAGGCTCTTTACCAAGCTTTATGACAGGAAGCTGACAGTAGGACGTGTACAGACACCAACCCTGGCAATGCTGGTTGACAGGCAGAATCAGATCAATGGCTTTCAGAAGCAGAAATACTGGAATGTGCATTTACATCTGGATGACCTGGAGGTGGTGAAGGAGAGGCTCTTTGATCAGAACGAGATGGCAGAGCTGATCGAAAAATGTCGAAATCAGACGGCAACTGTCACCTATGCAAAGAGCACAGAGAAAACCATCAGTCCACCAAAGCTTTATGACCTGACCACTCTGCAGAGAGAGGCTAACCGTTACTACGGATACACAGCCCAGAAAACCCTGGAGTATATCCAGAGCCTTTACGAGAAAAAGCTGGTGACTTATCCAAGAACGGACAGCCAGTTCCTGACAGAGGATATGGCAGATACGGCAGAGCATATGGTTTGGATGATCAGAAAGGTATTTAACATTTCCTGTCAGGCTTCCGCTGAGGTAGATATTGGTCGCGTGACAAATAACAGCAAGGTATCCGATCATCATGCCATTATCCCAACGGTAGAGCTTGAAAAGCAGGAGTTCAAGGAGCTTTCTAAGGGAGAAAAAGACATCCTTCTATTGATTTCTATGCGGCTTTTGATGGCAACCGGAGTGAAGCAGCGTATCTCAGAAACAGAGATCAGAGTCAGCTGCGGCGGGGAGGAATTTCTGGCAAAAGGAAAGAATGTCCTGAATCCAGGCTGGAAGGAATTCGAAGATCACTTTCGAAAAATGAAAAATCTTACGGTTTCGAAAGCGGAGAAGGGAATCCCGCTTTTGTCAGAGGGGCAGACCTTTGTCTGTGAAAATGTTTCGGCAAGCCAGCATTTCACAAGTCCGCCGAAAACATTTACCGAGGATTCCCTGCTATCTGCAATGGAGACTGCAGGCAATGACAGCTTTGATGAGGATACCGAGAAGAAAGGACTTGGCACACCGGCAACCAGAGCAGAGATGATCGAGAAGCTGGTGCGAAACAGCTATGTGCAGCGAAAGGGCAAGCAGCTGATTCCAACAGAGGATGGCATGGCACTGGTACAGATCTTACCGGAGGAGGTGAAGTCAGCCAAACTCACAGCAGACTGGGAAAATGCTTTAAAGCAGATTGAGAAAGGAGCCTTGTCAAAAGAAGAATTCATGTCCGGCATCACAGATATGGTGAAGGAACTGGTAACCAAATATGGAGTCACAGATGGAAAACAGGATAATCCATTTTCTGGAGGTGACAGTACAAGGCCACAGCGTGAGGAGATAGGTAAATGTCCCCGCTGTGGTTCTTCAGTTTTAGAGGGAGAGAAGGGGTTTTATTGCAGCAAGAGAGAATGCAGCTTCTGCTTATGGAAGGAAAATAGATGGCTCTCAAGCATGAGGAAAAAGCTCACAAAGAAAATGGCCGTCGCCCTTTTAAAGGATGGCCGCGTACACGTAACCGGACTTTATTCCGAGCGAAAAGGTCGATGCTTTGATGCCGATCTTCTCATGAAGGATGACGGAGAGCGTGTGAACTATTCACTTGATTTTAGCAGCAAAAGTACTGCTAAGCGTAAAACGAAAGGTTAAATATGGTGTATTTATGATGGATTACAGAGAATTTGTTGATCAGGTAGCAAAGGACATTAAGGATGTGCTGGGAGATGAGCTCCAGAGTGTAAATGTAACTGCCCGCCAGGTGGAGAAGCTTCAGGGCGAGTCCTACTATGGCATCAGTGTTCAGCCGGAGGGTTCCAACATCGGTGTCACTATGAACTTAAAGGCAGCCTTTGATCGTTATCAGGATGGAGCTTCCTATGATGAGGCCCTTCAGATGGTTGGTGATGCTGTGGAGGATGGCATGTTCAACCGTCCGGATGTGAGAGTGAATGAGCTTATGGATTACGATGTCATGAAGGAAAAACTCATGGTTCAGGTGGTTCCTACTAAGGGAAATGAGGAGATGCTTGCCGGTATTCCTCATAAGGAGCAGGAGGATATGTCTATGGTTTATCGCTTTGTCTTTGACAGCAACGAGCAGGTCATGGCGTCCTCTGTTGTAACCAATGGCATGCTTCAGCAGTATGGCATCACTGCAGATCAGCTTCATGCAGATGCTTTGGCCAATGCGCAGGAGCATTTTCCTGCAAAGGTTCGCAGCATGCAGGAGGTACTTGCTGACATCATGGGCATTGAGCCTGAGATGATGCCAGCACCGGATGAGACAGGAATGTTCGTGGCTACCTGTAACAATGGTGTAAATGGTGCCGGTTGCATTTTCTATCCGGAGTTCATGGATCAGGCTGCAGAGAAGCTCCAGGGCGACTTTTTCATTCTCCCTTCATCACTCCACGAGGTGATTTTACTTCCTGACAATGGCCAGATGGATTTCCACGAGCTTGAGGCTATGGTACAGCAGATCAATGAGACAGAGGTAGCACCTCAGGATCGCTTATCTGATTCTGTTTACCACTATGATTCTCAGGATAAGGTCTTCGAGAAGGCAGAGCGCTTCGATGAGCGTATGCAGGAGAAGAAGGCTGAGAAGGAGCGTCCGAAGGAGAAGCAGTCTCTGAAGGAAAAGCTTGATGCAAAGAAGAAGGAAGCTGCCGGTCGCGATGGCGGCAAGAAGACACCACACAAAGCACAGAATGCGGAATTATAAGGAGGACTCGAGTATGAACGAGATGACAGTAAACAGATTGATGGCATACAGAAAAGGAATGGCAGAGGTTGTAAAGGAGCAGTCCCGGGAGGCTGCTTTTGAGGACAAGGAACCTGTGAAAAGAGGTTTTGGAACAGGCGGCGGATGCCTTAGATAACTTTCAGGGGATGGGTTCTTTCGGGAGCCTGTCCCCGTTTTTATTTTGGAGTGCAGACTCCGGAAAGGGGAACAACTTATGGCTGAGAAAACACAGTATGACCGTGTGAAGGAAATCACGGATCAGCTGGAGGCAGGGATTGAAAATCTCTTCAATTCCGACCAGTACAAGCAGTGGCTGACTACTATGAGCCGCTTTCATGATTACAGTTTAAATAACACACTTCTGATTGCCATGCAGAAGCCGGATGCCACACTGGTTGCCGGTTATACCACCTGGAAGAATCAGTTTGGCCGTCAGGTAAATAAGGGCGAGAAGGGCATCCGTATCCTTGCTCCAACGCCTTACAAGAAGAAGGTGGAAGTAGATAAGACAGATCCAAATACAGGTGAGATTCTAAAGAACCCGGATGGTTCTAATCAGAAGGAGATTCAGGAGGTTCTGTGTCCCGCATTCAAGGTGGTCTCCGTCTTTGATGTAAGCCAGACCGATGGCAGGGAGCTTCCATCACCTGGTGTAAATGAGCTGACCGGTGATGTAGAGCAGTACGAAATGTTCTTTGAAGCACTGAAGTGTACCTGTCCGGTTCCGATGGAATTTGAGCAGATCAGCAGTGGTGCCAAGGGCTATTATCACCAGATTGAACAGCGTATTGCTATCCAGGAAGGCATGAGTCAGATCCAGACCGTAAAGACTGCTATCCATGAGATGGCTCATCAGAAGCTCCATGCTATTGATCCGAATCTGAAGAAGTCAGAGCAGAACCTGGAGAATATCAGCCGTGGTGGAAAAGAGGTAGAGGCCGAATCTGTAGCCTATACTGTCTGCCAGCACTATGGCATCGATACTTCTGATTACAGCTTTGCCTATATTGCAGGCTGGTCCAAGGGGAAGGAAACGCCGGAGCTGAAGGCATCCCTGGATACTATTCGTAAGGTAGCATCAGAAATGATCAATGATATCGATGGTCATATGAAGCTACTGCTTCAGGAAAAGGAACAGGAAAATACGCAGGATAGTAAGCAAGTAGAAGCTGCCTATCAGATTGGAAATCATTATCTGGAAATCCATGAGGCCTCGGATGGAAGCTGGGATTATACCCTGTATGGCCATAACTTCAGAGAGGTTGATGGAGGCCAGATCAGTGACTCCGACACCATGACCATTGAGGTGGCAGCAAAGGAAATTGCCGACTTTTATCAGCTCTACAATCAGAAGCTTGAGCCTATGGATCGGGATAAGCTTGCAGACCTGACAGAGCTTTATAATCCTGCCTTTACCGATGATCAGATTCATTTTATGGCAGAAATCATAGATCAGGGCTTTGATCCAAAGGAGTACTGGGTCGGCGGTAAGGCAATGGATCTGACAGAGAAAAGATTGTTTGCTGAAGATATTGCCGATATCAAATACCAGGTTCAGATTGACAGCATTCCAAGGATGCTTTTTACAGCAGAACAGTGGCATGGGATTGAGGCTGGAATTGCAGACAAGCTGGATGTAACAGTCTATGCCAAACCGGAATTTTCACCAGAGCAGATGAGCATTCTTCGAGGCGTGTTAGGCGTGGAATACGACGGCTATCTGAATCGTGAGGATGTCTTATCTGTAGCTGATCCAAAGAAGTCTGTAGATGAGATTCGAAAGGAAGTACTTCAGCTCAGACGTGATCCTGAGACAGGAGAGCGGGCAAAGAAGCCTGAAGTAAAGGAGAAAGCAGAAGAGACTGCCAGTAAGCAGATCGGCAAAAAGAAATCCCTTCTGGCAGACCTTCATGAGAAGCAGGCAAAGGTAAACGGGAGTAATCTCAAGGGACAGGGCAAGAGCAAATCAAAGGAGATGGAATGATGATGTTTAATGTGGAAGAGCAGAATATTCTTGCGGTATTACATGCAGAAACCAGGGAAGCCACCATCGCTGATATCAGAATGGTGCTAGACAATATAGATGATTTGGAACTTGAGGAAGTGTGCCGCCATACTCTGAATAAGCTGATGAAGATCAGTGACGAGGAATATGCAGCACTTGATTTGGAAGTAGATGAGGGATTTGCCTATGAGGAATAAAGAGAATAAAACTTATGAGCTTTATCAGCTGAAGGATACACCGGAATGCAGAGACCTGATGTTCCTGTCATTTGATCGCTTATCCAGGCTTGGTGTGCCTGTGAGAGGAAGCCATTACAACAAGGTTTACTCCGGTACATTGAAGAGTGGTGAAGACCTGGACAGCATCTATGAACGTTTTAATCTGTACCATCCTGACGACTTCAGAGGGCATTCCCTCAGTGTCAGTGATGTGATTGTACTTCATAAGGATAATCGTGATCAGGCCTACTATGTGGACTCGTTTGGGTTCAGACAGGTGCCTGAATTCTTTGCAGATAATCCCTTAAAGAAGGTGGAGGAAATGCTGGAAGACGATTATGGAATGATCAACGGTATCATCAACAATGGTGATCGCCGCAAGTATGATGACGAGAAGAAACACTCGGTGATGGATAAGATCCAGGAGAAAAAGAAAGAGGCTGCGGTGGCAGAGAACAATGCACCAAAGACAAAAGAAGCAGCTAAGAAACAGGAAGCTGAATTAAGTTAAGACAACCCGGCTCGGGATGCCAGTACGCTTTATGGTGCTGGTGTCTCGGGCTGGGATTTTTTGATTTAAAGGTGTCGCGTAGAGACGACATGTTTGTCGATTGTGTGTTGACATTGTTCGTTTAAGAGAATATGCTATATATGAGATTGTATACAAGGAATTAAGACCTTATGCATTCATTATTGAAACATCGGATTAGCCGAATGATTCAAAATAAAAATAGTAATTACTAGGAGGATCCTTCTTGAAAAAAAACAATGGTATTCATTTCTATATTAATTTAAGAAATCTTGATGATGTTATCGAGAACGAAGAACTTCGCACTGGGGAAATCAAACACAGTGTTTTGGCATTGGATACATTCTTTTCATCTGTTGAGTTATATGGAAAAAAACACTATTCAAAAGAACTTGTTATTGAGAAAATAACAGGATCACGCTTGCACATGTATGTGGTGAGCGATGATATTGTACGTTGTTTTGAAGTGGTTTCTGCAGTGGCCCAATATAGCCAAAAGTTGGTTTATTATATGTCTCAAAACATTAGCAAATATAAGACTCTGATACGTTTTCAATTACAGGTAGGAGCATGTCACGGTAATTTTTACGAATTTACGTTTAATGAAGGTAAGCCGGACGCGGAATTGACTACTATAGGTTATGCATGTAACTATGCTGCGAAACTTCAAGCAGTATCTGCGATAGGTCACATTGTAATTTCAGAATCTATATACGACAATCTAACGGGGGATCAAAAGAAGGCTTTCGAAAGAATAGACTCTGATTTGGTTAAGAAATACGAACAGGATTATTACTATGACGCAAAAATCAGCGATTTAGTTTCAAGATTTTGTTTTGAGAAAGATCTGGAAAAAGCAAGAGAAATTGCCAGTCGAGTGAATTTGCAGGATGTGAACTTCAGAGGAGCAATAAAAGCGGTGTCGTTTGATACATTGTCAAAGACAGAGGGAAAGAAAATTCAGGGTATTCCATTTTTCGCTGATGTCAGAGGATTTACATCTCAGTTTGATTCGGATGATGCAAACCTTGAAGAGATGGCAGTTAAAACGCAAAATATATTGACTTCCATGCATCAGATGATTCTGGAACGAAAAGGTATTCATGTTCAATTTCAGGGAGATCGTGAAATGGCATTGTTCCATGATTATGGAGAATATCGATGTGCATCAGATGCTGTTATTGCTGGGCTTAAAATAATTGACAAGGTGAAAGAGTTTTCTGTTTCTGTAGGAGTGGGACAAGCAAGTGGACGACTGTTTGCAGCGAAGATTGGGGCCCGAAATTCCAGAGATAATATTCTCTTGGGAAGAACAGTAAATCAGGCTGATGAAAATGAAGATAAGCATGCAGGAAAAAATCAGGTCGTTATCTCAAAGGACATTTATGAAGCTATTAAAGCAGATAGACCGTTACTGGCATCATTATTCAGTAAAAAGGCTGATGATTTATATTACACGGAGAGTGGTTACAAATCATTTCTTCAAAATAGCCAGAAATCAACATTAGATACTAATAATAGACAGCGGAATTATAATGGAGCATGGAGTTATTGTGAGTGGAAATAAAACTGACTATGAGATGTATTATGATGCTGTTATGGCAGATGTAAAGGAGTTAAGGCAGTACTATCCTTTTTCAAAAAGAATTCTCATTCCATCGGTGAAACCTGGTCCTATCGAGTTAGATGTGATTGCAGTAGATGCAGGTTATCTCGAAAAGACTGGAGCAACGGAGACCGATTTTATTGATGAATTCAGCAGACGATTGCACATTGTTATTCCGTACGATTATCAGGAAAAAGGTTGTCTGGTTTACGGAGGAAAGTGGATCGATTATTCCTCCATTCCGAGCAGTCAAAAGCATTTTAATGATCGACTTGCAGATGGTACATTGCTGTTTTGTGTAGGAGTTCCACAGTCTTTTGCAAAATTAAGTAATGTAATTTTGGAAAATATTAAGACTGCAGATAATATGTTGACGGCATACCAGCTTCTGCAAACTGGACAAACAAAAACGTTGAATTTGATTTCATACAAACATGGAGCAAAAGGGTGCAATGAATATGACAAAGACAAGAAAAAATACGAGGGATGATAAGAACTCAAATATCAAGAGTGCTGAAGAAATCTCTCTGTTTGAAAAGAGTAAATATGGTCTTGATCTGGTAAATGGCTGGATTTCAAGTGCTGATTCAAAAATTGGAACATTTGGTGCGGTATATGCAGTTGTTGTTGCAGTTTTTGTATATATAGCGGATAAGTTTTTTGCAACAGTAGATTGCACGAACCTAATCAATCCGATACTGCTTCAATGGTCAAAATATAGTGCGATTGCAGCAATAGTTTCGGTTTTGATTACGATATTCTTCTGCTTGTGGTCCTTGAGTCCTTCATTTACATCTGTATTCTCAAAAAAACAGTGCACAGTAAATCAATTCAGTCTGTTTTATGATGATGTGGCAAAAGTTTCATCTGTTGGAGAATATGTAAAACTGGCGAAAGAGGTATCAGATGAACAGTTTACTGAAGAAATCATGAAAGAAACGTATTATAATTCTGAGATTTGTTCAAAAAAAATGCATCGTTTCAAAAAGGGTGTAATAGCTGCTGTTTCGAGTATATTGTTTTATACAGGCTGGGTTCTGTTTTTCTATCTTGCGTACTAGTATTGAGAAAATGATAAGAGAAAAGGTGTGTCATTCAGAGGCTCTGGCTCATCAAGCCAGGGCCTCAAAGTGTCTATAGAGATGATTTATCCTTGGTGATTTCCGGTTTATCACGATCAAGAATGACATTCATATTGGTTTCAATATTGGCCAGCTCTTTGTCGTGAGCACGGGCTTCGGAATAGGCTTCATACTGAGCATGCCTCTGCTGATAGAGGGCTGTTCGCTCAGTTTTGATATCTTTCAAGGATGGGAATTTCTTCTGCCCTGTAAGCTCCTGTAGCTCTCTTCTGGCAGCTTCGTAGAGCAGGATTTCAGCACTGTGTTCTTCACGGAATTTCTTTCGGTTTGGGGAATCCAGGAACTGCTTATACACATCTTTATTCTTGAGAAGAGTAAGCCTGGCTTTGTACATTTTATCGACCTTGTGAAGCTTGGCCTCCGTCTCTTTCAGTGCAGTATGGGTTTCTTTTACATGAGCTTTTGATGCGGCTCGAATGGTCTCTAATTCATCAGGAGATATTCCGTTTGAAAGCAGGAAATTGCTTGTGGTAGCCATCTTTTGCAGATTGCTTCTATTGACGACTGTGGCATATGCAGGACTCTGTTGTGCCTTTTCACAGGCGCTGATATCTGTAATTCTTCCGATGGATTCCTGTGCAGGTGCAGTTAAATCTGGACGTTTGCCAGATGGTTTTCGATAAGAATTCTGCTGACTTACAATGAATCGCTGAATGAAATCCTTTTCGAAATCTGTACCCAGAGAACGCCCTCGAATTGGCTTTTGTCGATCCGGTGTAAGGTAACTGATGGAGCCTCTGCTTTCATGGACCTCGATGCCATATTTTTCAAAAAGTTTCTTCTGAAAATCATCTATAGACTGGGAATCCAGCATGGTATTGGTGATGACTCTTCGAAGAAATCCTTTCTCAGTTTCATTTTTCTTCGGCGGCTTATCCGGAGTGGGAGAGAGCGCTGCTTCAGCATCCAGCTTTGCCTGTCCGCGACGCTGTGCCCAGTATTCTCTGTCAGTGATTCGTATCTTTGCAGGATTCAGAAGATCCACCTGATAGAAGGCTTCCTTTTGGCACATGAGCATGGTCTCTGACTTCAGATATTCCAGAAAATCTTTCGTTACATGATGCTTATGACCGGCAAGAGAATCACCTGGTCGTTCCATAAAATCCTGTCTGGTCACATCAAATGCACGAACACTGTTGATGAAAATGTGTACATGAATATTGCCGGCAGAGTTGTGTCCGTCAGGATGTGTACAGACAAGAGTCTGATGCCCAGGGAAGTTCTTCTGGGCAAATTTCATGCCCAAAGCCTGGGCCTGTTTCGCAGTCAATCCGTTGTCATCACGGTCTCTTGGATCGAAGCTGATGATATAATGATGAGCTTTGATTTCTGAACTTTTCTTATTCTTTCCATAGCGAAGATTCAGATCTTCACACTCACGTCCAAATGAAGTCGGATCGCAATTGATGCCCTCGATTATGAAGCTTTCTCTTGGAATTCTCTTTCCGTTTTCATCCAGAATAGGCTTGCTGGTAAACTCATCGTGCTTAGTGGTCAGGTAATCGTAAGCTGCATCATAGTTGGAATTTTTAATTGCGATATGTTTAATTACAGCCATGATATTCACCTACCATTTCTTTTAAAGTATCACGCATCTCATACAGTTCTGAAATACATTCTTTGATGTCTTTCCACATTTGATTCGTCATTGTTCCGCTATCATTTAAGTAAGCTGCAATCTGATTAAGGTTATTACCGCAGGCTCCTAGGTTACGGAAAATCTCCAGAATTTCCGGATCATTGAAGACTACTTCGATACGTTTTTTGATGATGGGCTTTCTGCTGGTGAGAAGTTTGCGAACATAATCAGATAATGTCATATCTGCAGATGCAGCTTCTGTTTGAAGCACCTCATACAGCTCCTTTGTCATTCGAAAATGGAAGTTCACTTCCTTGGATGGTGGGAATTCTTTCTTCTTTCTACCCATGTATTTTTCCTCCTTTTGGTAAGCTGAAGGCTTCCAAAGACCGCATCTATGATGCTATTGCCGTGGGATTGGGGAACGGGATCCCCAACAAGTTGCCGATGCTCAAAAATTCATTTTTGTAGCACAAGGCGAAACTTGCTCTAGTTATACCGAAATATATACCTGTAAAAAGCCTCCTAGATTACCTGTGGTCACGGAAATTGGGAGGTATTTCCAAATAAAAAGAAGAAATATGATCAGATGTGCTTGAATTGAAAAAAAGGTGTTATCTATAGGTGACACCTTGAAATTGACTTTAAGCGTGGTTTGGCGTATAATTAAGCGCATATAACTGTACATTTTATATATATAAAGGAAAAATATGGAATACTTATCATTAAGACAAACAGCAGAAAAATGGGGACTTTCAATTCGAAGAGTACAAACATTATGTAGTACAGAGAGGATACCGGGGGCTGTTAAAATTGGCTCCTACTGGGCAATTCCAATTAATGCTGAAAAGCCCAAAGACGAGAGGATTAAAAGTGGTAAATATGTAAAGGATTGTAGGTGATAGATAGTGTGGTGTAAGAAATGTAATATTGAAACTAATGAGAGCGTTTGTCCAGTTTGTAGAAGTGAAACAATCGAGGATACACCTGTAGAAGTTTATTGGTGTAAGCATTGTAAGACACCTATAATTCAATTTGTAAATCAAATGGATAAAGGAGCGTGTCCTTTATGTGGTAGAAAGACCAAGTATTTATCAGCAGACCTTCGTCCGGTTTTTCCTGAGGAAAGATTATTAATTGAATTACTATTGGGGAAGAAGCCAAACGAGTGGATTGAATGCTCTGTATGGGCATCTAATAGTCGTTATTATATAGATGGAAAAAGTGTATCTTTATCGAGTTCATTATTTCAAAATGCAGATACAGACTTACTTTCTAAACAGCTTGAAGAGTATAAAAGTCAGAATGGGTACGAGTTCTTTGAATCAAATATTCAGGTCTTTATTGAAGCAAATAGAGATCGATTATGCTATTTAAAGGATGAAGCATTTGCCTTTATTAACCAGGCGGCACAGAAGTATGATCCTGAGCATATTGTTGTTTCGTTTTCGGGAGGAAAGGATTCAACAGTAACAGCAGATTTAGCAGTTAAAGGATTGAGTAATCCTTGTTTGGTTCATATTTTTGGTAATACAACACTTGAATTTCCATCTACAATTGAATATGCGAATCGATTTAGAGATGATCATCCACAGGCTATTTTTCAGATTGCGCAAAATTATGAGCAGGTGTTCTTGGATGTCTGTGAGGATATTGGCCCACCAGCAAGAATGATGAGATGGTGTTGTTCTATGTTCAAGACAGGACCGATTACCCGTGTAATTAATAGCCTATACAGGAATCAACAGATTCTAACATTTTATGGAATTAGAAAGTCTGAATCAGTTAGCCGAAGCAAGTATAACAGAATAGAAGATAATTCGGAGTCAGTTAAAATTCAGCAACAGACGGTTGCATCGCCGATTTTCTTTTGGAAGGATATCGATATATGGTTATATATTTTGTCGGAAGATATCGATTTTAATGATGCATATCGCTTGGGATATGACAGAGTGGGGTGCTGGTGTTGTCCAAATAATAATCAGAGAGCCCAGTTTTTATCACGTATCTATATGCCAGAGCAATCTAAAAAATGGCGTGATTTTCTGATTTCATTTGCAAGAAAAATTGGAAAACCTGATCCGGAAATATATGTAGATACAGGTAAATGGAAAGCTAGACAGGGTGGAAATGGTTTATCCTCTGCGGGAGATGTAAAGATTAAATTTACTAATTGTACGAGTGAGGAACATGCGAAAATATATCGTTTGGTTCGCCCGTTCGACGAAGAATTAACTGGATTATTTGTTCCTTTTGGAAGAGTGGCACCAGAGCTGGGCAATAAACTTTTGAACGAGGTATTAGTGCTTGATTCAAGGACTAATGTACCGATACTTTCATTACAGCCTTTCGGGCAAGGGGAATTTGAATATGCAGTAAAAGTGAAGACTATGAATGTTGCAGATCATGAAGATTTACAGCGATTGGTCGGATATCAGATTAAAAAATTCAATGCATGCAGAAAATGTTTGAAATGCGAATCTATTTGTAGAGCAGGTGCGATTTCAATCAGCGGGGGATACTACTATATAAACCCTGAAAAATGTGTTCATTGTAAAAAGTGCATGTCTGCAAAGATTCTAGATGGCGGATGTACGATGGATAAATATTTGAGAACAAAGTAAACACTGGAGGAAAGATAAATGAAGTTTCGTGCACATGACACGTTCTTTATACGAAAAGGTTGGCTTAGCAAAGGAATGAAATGTGTTAAGACAAAAAATGATGTGTTTGTATCCAAAGAAGAAAATCCAATGGATGTATTAGGTATTGGATCAAACATGGTAAAAGCTCTTAGATATTGGTTACAAACAGTAGGATTAACAGTAGAACCAAAATCAGGAAAAAGAGTTCAATCATTTACTGGATTGGGCAATAGCGTATATACGAATGATCGATATATTGAGGAGTTGGGAACACTGTTGCTGTTGCAATATAAATTGGCAACAAACTTGAATGATGCGACTGCGTGGTATTTCTTTTTCAATGAATTTAATGTTTCTGAATTTGGAAGAGATGATTTTGTAGAGTCATTACAAAAGTATATAAAGATGTCAAATGAAGGTAGTGAAGTGGCCGTTCGATCTTTGAACGATGATTTTAATTGCATTATAAATACATATCTCCCAAAGCATAAAACTTCTTCAGGAAAAGTATCCCCTGAAAATAATATTGATTGTCCGTTTGGTGAGTTGGGATTAGTAGATGTGTTAAGCAAAACTAAGAAAACCTATAGAAAAACAACGCCACAAGCATCGATGATTAGTCCATGGGTGGCCTTCGCAGTGATTTCTGATCAAGCTAAAGGAAAGATAGAAATTAGTTTAAATGAATTATTAAATGCTCCATGCAATATTGGAAAGGTATTTAATTTGAATTCTATCACCATGCTTAGTGTTTTGTATGAGGTTCAAAAGCTTGGTTTGATTAAAATCAGTAGAACAGCTGGTTTGGATGTGATTACTATTCTGGAGAATTATTCATTCCAAGACTGTGTAAAAGAATATTATTTAACAATCGATTAGGAGATAGAATATGAGTCAGATGATATCTGTTGCGTCAGGTTTTCAATATTCGGTAAATATTGGTTTTGACCTAAACAACGATGACAAAATAAAGAATTTTATACTAACACAGCCAGCTATGGATTTGTTAGAGGATGTCTTGGCTAGTACAAGTCCTTCATCATCGGATCGAGCAAGAGTTTTAATAGGTGCTTACGGAAAAGGTAAATCTCATATTGTATTGATGATTTTGTCCATGCTTATGAGAAAGGATATTTATCTTTTTGAAAATATTATTTCCAAGGTGACAGATAATCCTAGATTAAAACAGCTGATTAGTAATTACTATGAGAGCGATAATAAAATGCTACCTATAGTTGTGACTGGAAGCAATACAAGTTTAACCCAGGCCTTTTTAAATGCATTACAAAGAACGCTGACGGATAATGATTTGCTGGATGTTATGCCGGAAACAAATTATAAGGCGGCTGTGTCTGTGATTAAAAGATGGAGAAATGATTTTCCAGAAACCTATAAGCAATTTGAAGAGTTAATAGATATACCAGCAAATGAATTTGAAAAGCAGCTGGATGAATATTCTATTACAGCCTATGAACAGTTTGAAAGATTGTATCCGCAGTTGACGGCTGGAAGCGTATTTAATCCATTTTTAGGGTTTGATGTCGTTGATCTTTATGAACAAGTTGCAAAAGGAATCAAAACAAAAGGGTATTCAGGAGTATACGTTGTATATGATGAGTTTAGTAAATACTTAGAAGCTAACATTCAGGAAGCTTCAGTAAGTGATACAAAAATGCTTCAGGATTTTGCAGAAAAGTGTAACAGAAGTGGTTCTTTACAAATGCACCTGATGTTGATCTGTCATAAAGAGATTTCAAATTATATTGATAAGTTACCAAAGCAGAAGGTTGATGGATGGAGAGGTGTGTCCGAGCGTTTTAAGCATGTGCGTATGAATAATAATTATGCACAGACCTACGAAGTAATATCTTCTGTAATAAAAATTGACAGTGATCGATGGAATGAATTTGTAAAAAAATATTCAGATGATTTTGCTGGATTGGTTCATAGATATAGTAATCATCCGATTTTTTCGGATTTAGAAGGTTCTGTTAATGCAGCGATTTATGGATGTTATCCATTATCACCGGTTGCAACTTTTGTTTTACTGAGACTTTCAGAAAAGGTAGCACAGAATGAGAGAACGTTGTTTACGTTTTTGTCAGCGGAAGGAAAATCTACTCTGAGCTCGTTCTTATCAACTTACGGCGATGATAGATTTTGTCTTATTTCGCCAGATATGATTTATGATTATTTCTCACCATTGCTGAAAAAGGAAGCGTATGGAAGCGATATTCATAACACATATGTTTTAACGGAAAATATTCTTCAAAAATTAAATGAGGAATCATTAGAGAGTAAATTAGTAAAGACTATTTCACTTATATACATTCTTGAGCAGTTCGAGTGTCTTGAACCAACTAGAGAAGAACTTATAGGTATATTTTCTTCACAGTATGGAGTTGCAGAAATAGATAATGCAATTCAAGTTTTGGTAGAAAAAGAATTTGTAGTGTACCTCAAGAGAAGCAACAACTATTTGAGATTAAAGCAAAGTTCGGGTGTAGATATAAAGCAAAGAATAGCTGATTTAGTTGCGACTCAATTTGGGAAAATATCTGTAAAGGAATCGTTGAATAAGAGCAATTTTGACAATTATATGTATCCTGCTCGATATAACGATGAAAGAGAAATGACACGCTATTTCTCTTTTGAATTTATTGAAGAAGATGAAGTTGTATCAGATGTTGATTGGAATTTGAAATCATCAACAGTGAATGCTGATGGGGTGATTTATGGAATATTGGTTCATTCTGAAGCTGCGATAGATGGAGTGAAAAAAGCACTTAGTAAGAACAGTACAGGAAATCAATGTGTTTTTGTTATACCAAAGCATTATTCGGAGATAACACAGATTGTAAGAGAATACAATGCTGCATATACCTTAAGAGAAAAGGCATTTGAAGATCCGGTGCTTTTTGAGGAGTACGATGTTGTTGTTGAAGATTTAGGCGAAATTATTCGCACTTTTATTTCTTCATATACTCATCCTGAATCTTATAAGTCGACTTATTTCCATAAAGGTGAGGAAGTATTTGTTAGAAGAAAAGCTGGATTGACTGAATTGATGTCTTCGATTTGTGACAATGTTTTTTGTATGACTCCGGTTATTAATAATGAGGCTGTTAATAAAGATGAAATAACATCCATTGCTACGAATAGCAGAAACAAGATCGTATCCGCATTGCTAAGAAACGATTTGGAACCAGGTTTGGGATTGTCGGGAAGTGGCCAAGATGTCTCTATTATGAGAAGTACGCTTACAAGAACAGGGATTTGGATAGAAGGAGATATTCCGACTATTAATATTCATCCAGAGGACAACTGTATTGCCAATATGTTGGGAGTGATTGAGGGATTTATAGTCTCTGCACGAAAGCAGAAGTCTGTTAAATTCAGTGAACTGTACAAAGAGTTAATTGAGCCACAAGGTAATATAGGTTTGAGAAAAGGTGTCATTCCAATCTATCTTTCTGTTGTGCTTCATGAATATAAGAAACAGATAGTTATTCTGGATCGATATGGACAAGTACCAATCAATGTAGACACAATTGTTCAAATTAATTCGGATCCAGCGGCTTTTTCATTATCCTACTTGGATTGGGATGAAGAAAAAGAAGTATATGTTGATAAGCTTGCAGAGGTATTTGCTGATTTTGTTATTGAGGCAGAAAAAGGGGCAAACTTTTATGATTATGTTTCGAACGCAATGAAACGATGGTTTTTAAGCCTGCCCAAATATTCGAAGGAACTTCGTAAGTTGCCAAATGGAACAAAAATAGATAAACGGTATAGTTCTATGACTAAGTTGTTTAGACAGAATCCGAGCAGTTATGAATTGATTTTTTCAAAACTTCCAGAGGCTTTTGGTTATGCAGATGGGTTTAATCCTGGTGTGGTTGAAAATATTAGTTTGGCCAAGAACTTTTATGACAATTTAATTTTAGAACTAAAAAAATATCTTGTTTGTTCTTTGAAGGAGCTTTTTGTATTACCAAATTTGAGTGCATCAATTCATCAAATGTCACTGGCCTCTGTAATTACTGAATGGTGTGAATCACTTGATCAGAAAGTCTTTGAACAATTATTTTCAGACGGAAGCAATAGATTTTTACAATTATGTAAGAATATTACAAATGATGAAGATGCATTTATATCCCGTTTGGCAAAGATAGCAACTGACTTAAGAATAGAGGATTGGGATAGTTACACGACAGATAGATTTTGGGAAAATATAAAACGATATAAGAGTACAGCAGAATCATTTGTTGGGAAAAGTAATGTAGAGAGTTCTTCAGGTACTGCTTCTTATCAAGTCTCTTATACGGATGAAAATGGTGAAGTAGTTACAAAACGATTTGATAGTGTTGAATTTAGTGGTAGGGGTAAATTGCTTTTGAATCAAATTAATGCTTCATTAGATGCGATGGGACATGCGATCTCAGAACAGGAGAAAAGACAAATTCTGATGGAAGTATTAAAAAAACTATGTTAATTAAGGAGGATGCATAATGGCATATTTTGATAATGCAGCAACAACTTATCCAAAACCAGATTGCGTATACGAATACATGGATCAGTTTTATCGAAGTTGTGGTGGTAGCGCAGGTAGAGGTCAATATGCATCCTCTATATCGGTTGGGAATTTGGTTAAGGACACAAGGAAAATGGTTCAGAATATACTACAGTGTCCATCGAAGCAAGTGGTGTTTGAACCGACAGCCACGATAGCTTTGAATATTATTATTCAAGGGATAATTGCTACTGGAGTGAGGAATGTATATATTTCCCCTTTTGAGCATAATGCTGTTACAAGAACATTGCATGGATTGCAAGAAAAGTATTCGCTCAAGATTATTGAACTCTCAGTGAACGAAAAATTATCATATGATATGGAACAGATAAGATATCAGTTTGACGATGTTTCTCCAGATTTTGTCGTAGTTAGTCATGCAAGCAATGTCATTGGGTTGATTGCACCTGCAGAAGATATTTTTGGATTAGCTAAAAAGTACAATGCAATAACACTTCTGGATATGGCACAAACTGCAGGAATTGTTGAATGCAATGTAGGGCTGGAAACTATTGATTTTGCCACATTTGCTGGTCATAAAACTATGTTAGGCCCTACCGGAATATCTGGTTTTGTGATGAAACCAGACTTCAAATTGCCAACTGTTTTGTATGGTGGCACAGGTGTTGAATCAGCAAATCAGAATATGCCGGATGATTTGCCAGCAAGATTCGAGATGGGAACAATGAATAGTTCAGGACTTGCGGGATTGTATTCTGCATTAAAATGGATTGAAGAAAAAGGAATAAAAGATCTTTTTGAAGAAGAAGTTGGAAAACGAGATAAGCTAATTGCACTTCTTGATAATTATGATTTTATCAAGTTGATAGGAGTTAATTCATCTCAAAAATATGTCGGTATAGTGTCATGTGTTATTGATGGTATAAGTAGTGATAGTGCAGGTGAATTATTTAATAGATTAGGAATATCTGTGCGTACTGGTCTTCAATGCGCCCCATATGCGCATAAGTTTTTAGGGACGTTTCCGGCAGGGACGATACGTTTTAGTGTAAATCATTTTACTACTGATGCAGATTTTGCTGAATTGCAATGTGCACTTGATTATATCGAAGATAACATATGATGTACGAATCAACAGAAGTAAAGAAAGGATAGGTCAATCATGATGAATGAAATATCAAATCCTTATGTTAAATATTTGAATGGACTTCATAATTACAATGCTCAGAATCCCAATGCTTACGGGGAAAAGAATGTAGAAAGTCCATATTATGAAAAAACAATGGTAGAGATGAATGTGTGTCAGCATATCATAAAAGCACTTACATCTTTTGAATCACATATATTAGTGTTGACTGGACATGCTGGAGATGGAAAAACAAGCTTGATGTATCAGGTGTTATCAAAACTTGGTATAAAACCAGATTTTTCAACTCCTATTGTTGAACATACTCTTGCAACTGGACAGGTATGTTGTTGCATTAAAGACTTTTCGGAATTATCTGATGAGAAAAAACTTGAAATGATGAAAAAAATAGTTACCTATCCGTCAGAAGGAAAATATGTTTTCATGGTTGCAAATACGGGACCGTTAATCAATACCTTTGGAAAGCTGTTTGATGACGAGAATGAAATCGAACAAGCAAAAATGCAACTGATAGGTGCAATGGATGATAATAAGGGAGATATTATCAAAATAGCATCGTATCCGTTTTTGGTAATTAATGTTGCGGCTATTGATAATACAGCTTTTCCAACAAAATATCTTTCTAATGTCATTAAAGATGAACTTTGGGCAGATTGCTTAACATGTCAGAAAAGGGAATATTGTCATATTTTCCATAATCAAAAATTGATTAAGACAAATCAAGGAAGAGTATTTGATTTCTTGTCAAAATATTATATTTGGGAAACTGAATATGGTCACAGAATGACTATTAGAAGTATGACTGAGCAGTTAGCTTATATGATGACAGGTGGTGTCGAATGCGAGGATATAGTTCCTATTGATCTTCATAAAATGATGTTTTTCAATTTGTTTTTTGGATATGTAGGTACTATTCAGAATGCGCAGGCACAAAACGTATTAGCAGTAAAATTGGCATATGAGAATCACTTTGATCAAAAACGACTTAGAGCAGATGAAGATTTAATAATAAAAAGATCCTATGATGAGTTGTTTTCTCCAGAAGTCGTAGCAATTATTCATAATGCTGAAAAAACAAGTATGTTTCTTAAGGGCTGGGCTGAAGAATTGCGACGTATTTATTTCTTTTTGAACATAGTTCCAGACGAATCATGGAGACGTGATACAGAAGATGTTTTTTCGAAACAGTACACTACGTATTTAGACGTTCGTGGTGGTGCAAGCAAGCCTTCAAAAAGTCAAAAGATGCTCATTATTGATGCGTTAAGGATGATGTATTTGGGAACTGTTGTTAGTAACTCGAATACGATTCCAATAACTTTGAGCAAAGAAAGTGGAATTGCTCAAAGTGTTCAGTTGGTTGTGGGTGAATTGAGTGTTAACGATATAGAAGTGATATCAAAACCTGATTCATCACTAAACATGGAAAAACAGGATTTGGTGTTAAGAGTACAGAAAAAAGAGGAAATTAAGCTTTCATTGCCTATGATAGATTATTTTGAGGAGCTACGTAATGGCGTTATTTCTACCAATATAGATCCGCAGCTGTCACATGGTATAGAAAGTATGAAGGCACAATTATTAAAAGTTGTGTATATAGATAGCGATGATTTGGAAATGATAGTGTTAAATAACAACGGATACGAAAAGATAAATATTGAAATAGATGACAATGTGATCCGTTTGAACTAAAAGGGGGGTAAATGATGCAAACATACCCAGAAAATGTGAAGCCAGATAGTCGAGCTACATTGGCAACTTATATATACGGAAATCGATTTCATGCAGACCAAACATTGGCAGAATATTTAATAGAATTTCTGTTGGTTTTTTGTGCAGAAAAAGGAGAGCAGAATCAGGGAAAGCTTTGTTTCCATGATCCGGATAGTAAGGATGTTCTTTATTATACTGTTGAACCCAGAATGGGATTAAAACGTTTTATTTTCTTTGATAAAAGCAAAAAAAATGATGCTGCAGAAATTGATAAGTTGGCATATCAGGAATTAATTTCTGAATTGGAAAAAAGAATAGAAGATTCTGATGCAGAAGAAAAGAGAGATTTTATTGAATCTCTTCAGGACCTATTACATGGATATGCTGTTGTTTTAAGAAAGAGAACATGGTGTGCACAGGCGATGTTGCCGATTTGTCCGGAATTGATCTTTTGTGAAGCTATGCCAAAGAAAAAGGAAAGATCTGCACTAAAATGGGATGAGATCAGAAATGATCCAGAAAAGAAAAATAAAATTGATGGATTATTTGATTTTGACAAACGAAACTTTCTTGCTCGAGGAGGAGAACTATACTATTTACATATATTGCAGGGGCTTCAAAACAACAAGGATAAGCAAGAAAAACTAGAATATTTATTGAGAGAATTACTTCTGGTACAAGGAAAGAAGATGTCAGAGATTGCATCTTTTATTCAAAAAATATGGGAAGATTCAATGGGATATGATGAAAGCCCAAAACAAAAGCTTCGCTTGGCATATATTCCAGAGAGAGCATATAAGAATGTTGCAGGACATAGTGTTGATGAGTTGATTAACTACCTATCTTGTAGCATGCACCCTATTAAAAAAATGGAATTATTATCCAAGGGCGTAATGTTACAAGTAATGAGAATGCTCTCTGTTGCAACTACAAATTATTTAGGGACAGAACGTGAATGCTGGATCATTGATATGAAAGGCATGACAGCTGATATTGTTAAAAAAGTAGCATCAAGTGGATTTAGAAAAGTCGAAGATACTTTTGTTACTGCTCTGGGTCAGAAATCCGTGGAATTAGCTTCTGCAGATGTTGATAAAAGAATGCAAGAAGTTCGAAAAGCTAGAAAGGATTCTCTTGAAATTTTCAGATCAAAGGGAAAAGAATTGCAGTGTATCATTCCAACTTCAGGCCCTTATGAGCGTTTTGCACTTCCTGAAGATAGTATTCGTTTTCTTGTTCTTGCTTTGGTGAAACCTGGTGAAAAAATGACATTGGATATGTTTTTATCCAAATTATATGATAGATACAGAATTGTAATTGGACCTGCGGAGTATAAGAAAATGGTAAAAACAGGTGATTATTCTCTTGCAAATAGTTTTATGGAAAACAAGGTTGCGTTCCAGGAGTTTTTAAAAGCCACTGGATTTTTACATGAATTATCCGATGCAACATCCATTGTTGTGAATCCATATGATGAAGTGAAGGAGGACGAGATTATATGAATTATATAACAAATCAAATTGTAGAACTCGTTACTCTGCGAGAGCCTGAAGCGTCTGGGGAGACGATGATTCTGATAAATGGTTTTGAAAATTTGAGTGTATATAATCAGATTGCAAGACTGATTACGTATGCTTATAAGCTTAGACCGTTATCGGTAGATATCAAACTGGCTGGGAAAAAATGGCTATCTTTGCGAGAGGATAGTGATACAACCACGGTTCAATCAATGCTTCAGAATAACTGGGTTGCAGAAACTGAAAGTGTAACTTATTACCGTAATTTACATGCTAGTAATATTCTTGTATTGATGGGAACAGAAGATGAGGAAGATACTGGTGGACTTAAGAACTGTTTTACCATTACGCCGGAAAGCCTTTTAAAGAATATTGGTGGAAACTACGCTAATGTATTTAAAAAGTGTTTCAACTACAGTTTGTCAGACGCAGATGTAAAATGTATCAACCACATGTACAAATGCTTATTTGAGTTTGTGGCTCCGGATATTTGTAAATTATCATCATGCGCAGATAAATGGGAAGATAGTTTTGATACATTTGAAGATTTTATTGGAGAGTACTTTAATTCCTTGCAGGAATGGGGACTTCCACATCGAAGCTTAGATGTATTAAAGCGTAAACAGGTTGAAAAAGCTGGAAACTTTTTGAGACCAGAGTATCAGTTTATAAGTAGAAAACTGTTTTCTAAGCTTTCTAAGGCACAATACAATAATTTTGTGAAAAAATTGAAAACTTACGATGAGGAAGATAAAAAGTATTCTAGCTCCTGGGATGGATGGAATTCTCAGGGATTTGATGATTATCAGGAATTTTGTTCTGTGCTTCTTGCGTTTGCCAGAGGAGAGAATGTTTCTGCTAATAAACAGAAACTGTTAGCATTAGATTATTCAGTTGTTGATGAGATTTTAAATATTAAGCTCAAGAAAGAAGTAAAGACGGTCGTTCATGAAAACTTTGTCACTGGTGATCCTTTACACGCGTTTGCATCAGCATTCCTTACTGTGTTAAAAGAAGGAAAAAGATGGAAGATTGATACGATTTCGAGAGTAGATTATGAGTTCGTTCAGGCTGAGATTGTGACTGGATATACAGATGCTGATGATCTTGAGAAAAAGGAACAGTTGAGAAGTGTATGGGAAAATATATGTATTCATGCTAATGGAGTGCTTGATTTTGTAAATCAATCTGATTGGAATTACAATGGAGATAGTGTTGAGATTTCTTGTGCAAATGAAGACTTTTTTGCAATTGATCAGGTGGCTCAGAATATTGAAGGAATAGTCAAAACTGCTTCTGAAACAAATACTTTAAGTAAGATAAAATTCGTTGTGAAATGCTATGATGCAATGAACAATGTTATTACTTATTTCGATTCAACGAAGAATAGTGAAGAAGAATTAGAATTACAATTCTGTTGGAAGTTTAGAAATGAATCCGGATGGTTATATGACTTTGGAGATATCGTACGACAGGATTTCTCAAAATGTGATGGTAGTAAAGTAATACCTCTAGGTGTTTTTAACAAGATAAGAACATCAATGGTGGTAAAAAGTGAAGAGGAATTCTTTGATCTATATGAAGAAGCGGATATTAATTATAGATTTAATTTACTCGATTATATAAAAGAGCGTACCAAAACAGCTAAACCTGGATCCCCTCTTTTGATTTATCGAGTATTGTTTGAAGACCTAGGTGAGAAGTTCTGTATTTTAACAAAGAGAATGGGTGAAAAGGGCTTCTATAAGTGTATAGGCAGTGACGCAGTAAATGCTTTTGTTAAAGCATACAACAAACTGGCTACAAAGATTTTAGAGGAATCATTCCCGGAAAATCAATTGTGGGTTATGGATGCATTTATTCATGCCTTTAATCTCGAAGGAAGTACAAGCTTCTTAATGGATGATGAGGATACAGAATGTAGTATTGTTCCGCCTTGGCATCCAGCAACGATTCAGAAACTTTGTGATCAGAAACGATTTATCGTAGATGGTTTATATGATGCATGGAGTGTATACGACACTTCTGCAAAGAAACTCAATGTTGAAGATACGATTGCGGAGCTTTACCGAACGACAGAAATACAATCAGCTGTAGATTTATTCCCGGCAGCAAGTGCGGACTATTTGGGAATTATAGGTGCATATGGTGCGTACTCCGTATATGGAAATATCAACAAGACAAATGAGGTAAAAGCTCGAGTAAAGGATTTGATAAAAAAGGAAGCCATCTATGACGATGACTTTAATAAGAGCGAATTTACGCGAATGAGTGATGATTCGCAAATGATTTATGATGTATTAAAGGACTATATCAAAGCGCTGCCTTCTGCGAAGTATAGTATGAGTTTGGTTTTTGTTAATCCTACGGAACTTCAGCCAATTATTGCTGCCGTATATCATTATACCGAAGAGTTGCGTAAGGAGAATGAAGAGCAGATTATTAGCATCAAAATGACAATTCTGGTTAAACCGGAGAACAAAGGTGGTCGTAACTATTTAGCATATTGGATGGACGACTATTTTGCTCAAAATAATAATGTATATATTCGTACCTATCTGAATGAATGGACTTCTAAGAGTGAATTAGACAGGTTATTGAATCCTAATAATGATATTGTGTTTAATATGGACTTGCTTCATGTAAATACATTTTCATTTATTCCAAATTACGACACATATACATCTTTGGCTAGTGATTGTCGTTTTCCAATCGTATATAAGCCATCACCGCTATCAAAAACGTCAAAAAAGAGAAGGATAGAGTTATCACAACCTCAGTTCAGTGCTGCATTTAATCACACTCAAGTGGTGAGATATCGCAGAAACGCTGAAATAGTGCCGACTACACAGTACATTGCTGTCAGAGAATCTAGTCTGGAAAAGGAAACTCAAAGTATCATAAATCTTTTGCACAAAAAATCATATTGGGTGGTTTGTGTGGATCGAGTAATGGATGGTGCTTTGCTTAAAAATAATACAGAGGGTGAATATTCAATTATTGGATTTAGTACAGGAAAAGGAACCTATGGACAATATAATCTGACAATCACTGCACGAAATTCAATATTAGATACGGTGAAAAAAAGATTGGCTAATAGGCTTTATCAGCTATTCCATTGGAAAAAGGATGTAATAGATGATGTTGTGGGTAAGGTGATAAACGAAGCTAGTTGCCTTGATGGTATAAGTCTTTTATCAGCAATCAATCAACGTGATAATAACGTGAATGAATTCATGGCATATGTTTTAACATCTATGCGTGAAAAGAAAAAATATGCTGAGAGCGCTTTGAGAATTATCGTTCACCTAGATTCATATAAGCATTGGTTCAGTAATGAAGATGATTCCTCAAGTAGACCCGATTTCTTAATGCTTTCGGTAGTTCCATCGGACGATGAGGAACTAAAACTAGAAGCAACCGTTATTGAATGCAAAATATCTAGTTTTAGTAAGGCATCTGCACATATTGCAAAAGCAAAAATGCAGGTTTTACATGGCTTAGAACAGTTACAAAGAGTTTTTGATCCAAAATCAGATTCAATTGAAAGAAGATACTGGTTCTCACAGCTGTATAGAGCGTTAGTGTTCGCACAGGTAACTTTTACTGATAATTCGGAGGAGTTCGGTGATTTGTCAAGTAAGCTTCGTGCTGTACTTGATGGAAAGTTTTCGATTGAGTGGAATGGAGAAGTATTAGGATATTGGTTTGATATGCAGGGTAGTCAGGAAGTATTAGAAACAACTCCTGAAAACATCAATGTCTACAATATTCCACAGCTTATGATCCAAGGAATACTATCTGGACAAGAATCTTCAGAGTTCGTAAACATTATTGAGCGAGATATAGCACCTTGTGATGAAGATGATTGTAATGAGTCTACTTCGTTGGAAGAGGCGGCTTTAAGAGAGCTAGAAGAAATGAACTCTCGAAGCAGAAAGAAGTTTTTAGAAAAGAAACTACCAACAAATATTGAAGACTCGATATTGGATGAGGTATCACAGGATTCATCTGTCCCTGAAAATGTGGAATCAGATGTAAAACGTAGCGATGATAAGGAAGTAAGTGATAGCGAAGTAGATAGAGAGGACAGCAAACCAAGTAATGATAATGTTTCTCAGGTAGAAGATGAGAACAAACCGGAAATAGAAGGAAAGAAGGAAAAAACATTAGAATCTACACGAGTAAACATCGGAACAGATCGCTCGGGAAATAATGTGTATTGGGAATTTGGAAATTCGCAATTGGCAAATAGACACCTGTTAATCACAGGTACATCAGGACAAGGAAAAACTTATAGTATTCAAACTATGCTGTATGAGATTTCAAAAGCAAACGTATCTACAGTCATATTTGATTACACAGAAGGTTTTAGACCTGATCAGTTGGAGAAGAAGTTCCTGGAAAAAATGGATGGGCGTATTGTCAATAAAGTTGTTTACTTTGAAGGTGTTCCAATTAATCCGTTCAAGCGTAACGAAATTGAAGTAGCTGGAATGAAAGCACCTGAAAAAATAGCAGATGTTGCTCAGCGTATTGCTAATATCTTGACTCATGTATATAGCTTCGGAGAACAGCAATTTGCAGCTGTGTTTGATGCATGTAGAGTGGGATTGGAAAAATATGGCGATGCAATGAATATGCAGCTACTTGAAAAAGAACTCAATGAAAGTAGTAATAAATCTGCAAAATCGGTTGTATCTAAAATGGCTCCATTCTTCCATAGCGTCGAATTTACTGGAGATAATTTCGAGTGGAAAGATGTTTTATATGATGATGAAGGTACGATTACAATATTCCAGCTAACAAATTTTGTTAGAGATATTCAGGTTATTATTACAGAATTCCTACTTTGGGATATGTGGCATTATACTAAAAAATACGGAAGTAAGGATAAACCATTTACAGTTGTTCTTGATGAGGCGCAGAATCTCTCGCATTCACTTTCTTCACCAAGCGGAATGATTTTGACGGAAGGACGAAAGTTTGGATGGTCTGCATGGTATGCAACGCAATCCTTAAAGATACTGTCAGAAGATGAAATTGTAAGGTTAATGCAATCAGCGTTTAAATTATACTTTAAGCCGACGGATGAAGAAATTGTTGCAATGGCGAAACAGTTGAATCCAACAGACTTTAACGAATGGAGAGCACCTCTGACGAATTTGAAAAAAGGACAGTGCATTGTGGTAGGAAGTCGAATTCAAAAAGATGGAAAATTTGGAATAGGCCGTCCAACAATAACAAATGTAACACCTTTTGAAAACAGAGATTGATAGGTGTATGGGGTGTTTATGCGCCCTATACACGGATTGGGGGATTTGATTTGGCTAGAACAAACTTAAACTTCCATCAAACATTTAAACCAGAAAGACAGTATATTAGCGGATTATTGTCTGAAATTGAATGTTGTAATGGATTGGATATTCAGGAAATATCAAACCAAACTGGTATACCAACAGGAAAAAGCAGTGGAAAAGTTGAACCAACTATTTCTTATGCAGAGTATATGGGATTGATAAAAAAACAAAAATGTGACGGAAAGTATGAATTGGAATATACAGCGCTTGGAGAATGTATTAGGGACGAGGATAGCGGATTATTAGAGAAACTAACGTTATTGATGATGCATTGCATGATCGTTCGACCTTATGGAGGAGCTGAGTTGTGGGCGTATATTATCCATTCTGTATTTCCTAAATACAGAAATTCGTTAACTATTAAGCAATTCGAAAAAGAGATTGAACTGCAGTTTGGAACAGGTGTGAAAATGGCACCATTTAATGGTTGTTATCAGGATTTGTTTAGTTCATTAAACTTAGTTGGTATTAGTGGTGACCAAATACAGATAAATGCGCAAAAACTAGATGGGGACTTCGTGTATTTGTATGCTTACGTTTTGTTCGAATACTGGAAAGAATGGTTAGAAAATGCAGATTCAACGTAAGTAGGTAATCATCCGTATCTTGACAAAATATGAAAATCCCCCAGTATT
>ERZ1643250.601-NODE-601-length-37101-cov-8.487637_pt1 | contig 37101 bp, 34 predicted proteins | sample MGYA00579262_ERZ1643250 | MGnify/ENA primary metagenome ERZ1643250 (study PRJEB29033, sample SAMEA4952265) | chicken gut metagenome | biome: Broiler Chicken; feature: Gastrointestinal Tract; material: Caecum | place: Ireland | collected 2018 | study: Broiler...
GTGCAGGCAGGCCGAGGTTATGGCGCACAACAGGACATGCTCTGGTTTATACCTGAGTCTGTCCTGACTTATCGTATTTTAAAGGAAAAACTATGGTTTATGTTTTAGATCAGAATGGGGACTCACTCATGCCTACAAACCGGCATGGATGGGTACGCCGGGCCTTGAAGTCCGGGAAGGCAAAGGCCGTGCGGACAATGCCGTTTACGATCCGGCTGTTCTACAGGACCACGGATCCTGTCTTACAGGAGATCACGTTGGGGATCGATCCGGGACGGGAAAATATCGGCGTCGCTGCCGTCCGGGAAGATGGCACATGTCTGTATGCGGCGCATTGCGAAACGCAGAATAAGAAGATCAAGAAGAGGATGCAGAAAAGGAAGGCCCACCGTCAGGCTTCCCGGCGCGGGGAGCGTCTTCGTAAGAAGCGCCGGGCAGCAAAGAAAAGGACGATCCACACGAAGATCGTTTACTTCGATACTCCGATGGGGAAACGCCCGAACATCAAGATCGATGGGTGCTTTTTCCGGATACTGCCGGGATGCGAAGAACCGTCTGTGTTCAAAGACATCATCAACACCGAAGCGAGATTCTCAAACCGGCACCGGGAGGAAGGATGGCTGACACCGACTGCCACGCAGCTTCTCCGGACGCATATCAATCTGGTACGGAACATCCAAAAGATCCTGCCGGTCTCCCGCGTGGCCCTGGAATTAAACAAGTTTTCGTTTATGGAACTGGAAGCTGGAAGGAAACTCCTGTGGTGGGAATATCAGCAAGGCCCGATGTATGGAAAGAAAGACCAGATGGAAGCCCTGCGTGATATCCAAAATGGGAAATGCCTGCTCTGTAAAAAGGGAGTGATCACCCGGAAGCACCACATCTACCCGAGGCACCTGGGCGGGACCGACCGTCTCTCTAATCTGGCCGGGCTTTGCGAAAAATGCCACGAGGAACTCCATCATGATAAGAAGATGGAAGACGATCTGAAGAAAAAGACGAACGCCCGGAACAACAAGTATGGTGCAGCCTCCACCGTAAATCAGATCATCCCATACCTTGCCGATCACCTGGGAGATATATTCAGGGACCAGGCTTATGGCGTAAAGGGATGGGAAACAAAACAGTTCCGGGATGAGCACCATATCAAGAAAACGCACGAGAACGATGCTTATTGTATTGCCTGTATGGCATTGGAACACTCAGCCGGGATCGCCAGTCCAAAAGGACACTATGAGATCCAACAGTTCCGCCGGCACGACCGTGCGTTGATCCATCGCCAGACAGAACGAAGGTATTATCTGGATGGCACAGGAGTCGCTGCGAACCGAAGAAAGCGGATGGATCAGAAAGAGGCACAGAAGATGCGTTCGAGGCTGAAAGTAAAGAAGAGCAGCCGTTCTTATAATGATCCGGACCGCACACTTCCTGGGGCGGTATTCCAGTTCGAGGGAAAAACTTATATTATGAAGCTGCAGATCACTAACGGACAATATTACAAAGCCCTTCATGGAAATACCAAGAACATCCCTGCGGCACGCGCAAAGATCTTATGCAAAAACCGAGGGTTAGTAACCGTCTTATTTTGTAATTGAGGGCGCATTCATCTCCCGGTATTAACCGGGAGTATTCTGCTTAACAGTTAAATAAATACGAACAAATCAATCTTGCAATGTATAAATCTATCAAAATAATAATACCGCCGGTAATTATCCGGCGGTAAAAAGTTGAGCACAGAATCGTTTTCGTCTCTTTTATACATGTGACAAAATCTCTTCTAATTCTGCCCCTAAAAGCAGGTTTTTATTTTCTATTGTTTCTGTGTTCTTTTTCTCTTTATTAATAATGATTGTCACATCTTGAGTACCCATCTTAACCATATTCCACAGATCATCGTGAAACGGTCATCCAAAATATCTCCGGCGTAATATTCTTTCCAGGGAATGCATGGAAAATTCATTTCTTTTAATTCATAAAATCCCGTGAACTCTTCCTGTGTGAACTACTCGACAATTGAATTGCCGAGGATTAGTCGCCGAACTTTCCTAAATCCAAAGATTATAGGCGGGGAGAGTTCAAGAAAAAGATTGGATATTTTTAAATTTCACTGCTCGGCACTTCCATATTAATAATGCTGAAAGGCAAATTTTAAAAGAAAGGAGAGGATCACATGAAAAGAGCTTATGATTTTCGGATGATAGCCAGGGATAGTTTGCGGGGACATTGGGCACCCGTGATAGGAGTTTCATTTCTTGCGTTTTTAACAGGGGCTGAAATTACGATGAGTACGAGCTTTATCTACACATTGTTGAATATCGCGGATGAGTCTATTTTGATCTTTGCCATCAACATTATCCGTCTTGCTATTGGAAGTCTCGTCAGCCTCGGTCTGATGCAGTACAATTTGACCTTGATCGATAAAAAGCCGGCCTATTGGAAACAGTTGTTTTGCCACACATCCATATGGGGAAAAGCAATCTGGCTTCAGGTAAGGACTGGGATATTTATCCTTCTGTGGATGCTGCTGTTGATCATTCCAGGAATCGTCAAAAGTTATTCCTATAGCATGGCAGGATTTATCATGTCAGAAAACCCCGAGATATCTGCCAAAGAAGCGATGGAAATGTCTATGAAGATGATGGATGGAAATAAATTCCGTTTATTTTGCCTTCGACTTAGTTTCATTGGTTGGATGCTATTGGGTATTTTGACTTTTGGAATTGGATTCCTGTGGATTATCCCATACATGAATGCGGCAACAGCGGCATTTTATGATGAGGTGTCCCGGAATGTGAAAGGATAATTATTGACAGTCTGGCAGCTGCACGAATGTGCAGCTGCTTTTTTTTACAAAAAAAATATATTTCTTGCGCTCATATTGGGATTATAAGTATTTCAAATGTAAGGAGGATAAAACATGAAACGTAGTGAACAAACACGCCCCAAATTACCCAACGGACCAATATTTGGCGAAGATATTGATCTGAGACATGTCAAAATAAAACCTTTATGCTTAACCCCAGAGTCTATAAAAATAGATATTGATGAGGGTGAACGCGCCGAATTTGTCGGACAACTTATTGACATTTTTGAAGATTTTCTGGAAGAAAAAGGAATCAATATTCCCAATGAAGAAAAAGAAGAGAGCGACGATCCAGCTATCTTATATGGCTCGGACTATGGGTATCTGGAATCAGAAATTATAGACACCTTAGTTAATTGGGGAGCCCATCATTCAAAGGGAAACACAAGGGAGGAGGATACACTTTGAAAAGGAAATTTTTTCAATACAAAAACATTGATATCATAAAGGCACTGGAGATCATTGCAGCAGACAATACGCATCATTATCTGCAATATGATTTCGAAGTTGATAAAAAAATGCTGCTGGAAAATGCAAAAAGGAAACATCCAAAGATCATGCTATGGATGTCCCGTGACTGTGGGACTTGGTGCTTTTTTGAAAAAGAAGTATTCATGAGAAATAGCACGGCTCATCAGACATGGACATATTATGAAAATTCCAATGAAAAGATCCTTGCGTATGCTATCGAGTCTACTGGTATTAAAAATGGTGTGTTGGTAGGTAATCTCTATGAGTTGAATTACCGTTTCCATGTAAAAACAGTCCGGCAGTCTGCTGTCCATGCAGATAATTGCGAATTTGTTTTTGAAAATGGAACAGCAATTTACCCAGCTTCCGAGTTGTCTAAATGGCAATATGGACACCCACAGCTTGGAAAATACCAGGCGAGTTTTCCGATTCCAAATGATGAGGAAAAACTAAAAGTTGTCTTAATGGAAGAAAAAAAGAAGCGGGGGAAATTAATGGAAGGAGATATCAATAAAACAACAGATGTTCTTCTTAGAAAATTGTGGTCCAAACTTGAAGATGTGCCTGTCAATCCTGAATCCGAGAAACTTGAGTCTGACTTCCTTTTCTTCGAAAAAGGAGTGGATAAATATGAAGACGTTTGGCGATGGTTCGATAACAGGTATCCTGGCGGCGTAGCAGCGATACTGGGAGCAGAATGAAGAGGATAACATCATGACAGTAGAAGTAAATGAAATTATCAACTGGTTTTACAGCGATTACAAAGACAAATTGGTTTATGTTCATGTATTACAGGGCAATACATTAGAAGATTGTTTTTATCAGATGTATGCGCTTCGTAGAAGTGGCAGATATGATAATGCCCGCAGGTATGACTTTCAGGATACTGAGCTGGAAGAAAAATATCAAAATTGGAAAGCTACCCACGAGACCATTGAGATGTATTATGGTGGCGGTGTGGTGGATTAAATTAAAAAAATAATGATTTAATCGTACATATTAAAAAAAAACAAATAACGGAGGTAAATGATTTATGAGTAATTTTACGAAACCTATGAAACGAAGCCTGGATATCCTCACCCGTCTTTTTGATAAAGATAAATGGATGGGAAAAGATGGTAAACCTCATTATCCAAAAGGACGAAAAGGTATCGACACTTTAAAAGAGAATATTTCTATCGTCTTCGCAGAAGGAGATGAGCTGGAATATATCGCAGAGTTTTCCTTTAAAGGACCGACAAACGACGCATCTGGCTCCAGCCTGCTTTGCCGTTTATCTGTGGAGGATATGGAAGAAACAGCACAGCCGATCTATATTGTATTTTCTCTTTCTGGAGAAATGTTCAATATTCTGGAGATTCCGGCAGAAGTGGCAACTTCCATCACGTTAACAGAAGTAGAACAGGAACCTGCCGAACATCAGACTGAAGAGATAACCAAAGAAGAGGTAAAAAAGAATTCCATATCAACAACAGAAGATGATCGTCAGGAAAATCTGGACTATCCAAAAACAAAAAGCGATACGTTTATGAATCCTCCATCTTCTTCACAAGAGGAAAAGGAAGAGGAAGTAGAGGAAGACGATTTTATCAGAAGTTTAGGGATGACTCCACCATTTGAGGAAGAGCTTCCTGACCTTCCGATCATCTAAAACAAAAGAAATCCCTGCGTACGACAAACAGTACACAGGGATTTCTTTTACAGATTAAACATATATAAAAAAAATTATGTCACAAATATTCTACAATAATTAGATTTTTTTTGCAAGAAAATAATGAAAAAATTTTTTTGTTGTCGAATAGCTCACAGTGTCTTTTTTTTCATATTAAGTTACGAAAAAGAAGTGCATACATAGGAAGGAGGCTGTATTTTATGGCAATGCACAATAAATCAAGGCTTTTGGGATACCTTCCTGAAGACCCTATCATTAAAAATCCAGATGATATAGATGAAGCAATGGCACATTTTACTGTGGCAGTCACACACCGTAACCCAACTGGTTATCGGGCAGAGGGAAGGCTGGCTGTAGACAAGATCCCTGTGTTATGTGATGGGAATCCTAAAATAATGAATATTGTGAAGACAATAAAGAAAGGGGATTTTGTCGATATCGAAGGTCTTTATAACGTCCTGTATACGGAGAAGGAGAGTATCTGCAGTGAATGTGGGCAACATAATATTAAACACGGTATTTCCTGTTATGTCTATCCGTTATTCATACAAAAAGTGGATCCTGGTTTCACGGAAGAAGATATTTCATTTCTGGATGATGGAAGCAAAACGATTGACGAATACTTAAAAAATATCTACGAAGAAGTGTCCAATCATACATTATTACTGGGATATGTGGCGCAGGTGCCGGAACTTATGGTGCAGAATTGTGCAAGATACTGTATCTCCGTGGACCGTAAAGTTTTCGTCCCTACGCAATCGACTATAGTAACTGATTATCCTTTCGTGTATTCCTATGGGGAGCAGGGGGCGAGAGATCTCAAATACCTGAAAGAGGGATCTCTGATCATGATCGATGGTTTTATAAGAAATAGAAAGGTAAAAAACAGGATGGAATGCCAATGGTGTGGGAATCGTTATGATTTCGATGATTTTTCCACTGAGATCATCCCTTATTCTGTTGAATATCTCAATAATATAAAAACAGACACAGAATTAAAATTAGAAGAGACGTTAAAAAAATTTGATATCTAGGGAGTATTTTTTTGATAAAAAAATATATTTTGTCCTCTTTATATTACTTTTGAAAAAAAACAAAAAGAAGGAGGATATAGATATGGATAATTTACTGATCCAACAAGGAGCAGGAAGAGACCAATTACTACAGAAGCTGTCTGAGATAGACAGCATTACGACAATCGATAATTTTATCCTGAATAACCAGACGGGGAATATTGAAGTTCTTCGTAAAAACGGACGGTTGTATTGGAAATTATCGGTAGATAATGCACCTTTACAAAAGATCAGACAAAGAGGGAAAACTATGAAATCTTTTCTTACTGCTTTAAATGCTGCAGAAGAAAAAACGTTTAGTTCTAATTTTTCCGTAATTTGTTATCAAAGCACTCTACCAAAACGGAGTGTAGAAGGACATGTGAAAACACGATGGTTCCTGATAGATCCTTTAGAACCATACGTTGTGAAAAATGGGGAGTATACTCTCCAAACAATCCTGCTATCATTTTCAGAAGAGGAATATGCTGCCATGTTAGAAACAAAATTGGCGTTTTACGATACGGTTTCTGGCATTTGCTATCCTATGAAATACGAGGCTCTTCCAACAGTTGCCCGTTTCATCGACTGTTCAACAGCATTCAAGAACATGGATGACTGTCTTCTCGGGCCTGCTTTCCTTATAGCCAGCAGGATCGTGAATAAGAAGGAAGTTAATTTCCTTGTACAGGAATTGCCGGGAGGCAAAAGCAAAAAAGTACGCCCGATACTAAGCATTGTTGGACGCAATTATCAATATTTTTCCCATGAAAAAGTGATGGGAAAGTTATTGGATGTTCTATCTGAACATTATATCTATTCTATTGAAAGATGGGAGATATCGAATACGGCTTCCACAGCATATGTAAAGCTGTATGCTTCTGGGTTCCATCATGTCGTAAAAATATCCATTGGTCGGGCAGCCGGGTATTCCATATCTGTCGTGGCGTTATCAAGGACTGAAGAAGGTGCAGAGATTTACATCAAAAAGAATACCGCTGCTCACAATAAGGACAGCAATTGGGAAAAATTAATGAATGGTATCCCAAGCTCTTTTCAGGAGTTTGAGCTGTTATGGATCTTATTAAAAGATGTTGTCGTTGATAAAAAAGACATCAAAAAGATCTTTTTACCATTAAAAAAGCCTTTAGGGAAGATCCGCTTTTTAGAATTCATAAAAGAAGCGGAAACCTGGTCCGGGCAGAGTGGACAATCTTGTATACGCGCTGCTTGCCACAAGACTGCGGGTGTCCGCTTACACAAAAAAGAAACTAATTTATTGAAGGAAGCATATTTTTCCTGCATGAAAAATATGGTATCCTAACTGCCATCCCTGCGATATCCGCAGGGATTTTGACTACGAGGTGATAAAATGTGGCGAAACAAATTAAAGACAGCAGGGTTTTTAATGCATACCCTTTCCAGTTATAAAAGTTTCATCATCTTTGATACAGAGACCATGGGTTTAAAAGACTTTGATAAGATCCTACAGTTTTCAGGTGTTTTGTATGAAATCGATAATGAAAAACTCACCTTTAGTGAGAAGGAAACGATCAATCTTTTTATAAATCCACGGGAAATAATTCCAAAGAAGATTACAAAGATCACTGGGATATCCAATGAGTTTATATGCACAGAACCTGACGAAGGAAAGGTGGCTCCTGCTATATTGGACTTTCTAGGAAAAGCAGATTTTTGGATGGCGTATAATGCGATGTTTGATTATAAAAAAATCATTGGAATGGCGTATCGTTGCCAACAGCAAGTAGAAAAGCGGCCAGTATTGGATCTGCTTCCTATGGCGCGGGACTGTTATATTGGGGAGGTTGATGATTTTAAATTATCTACTATCGCAGAGTATTGCCATCCAGAAGGAGACTGGACATACCATAGTGCAATTGACGATGTGAGGGCCTCAGAGACTGTATTTCGGTCTTGTATTAAAGTATATCAACAAGCAATCCTTGATTCTTATGATGCTCCCAAAAAGAGAACGGTACATCTGAACTGGGCATCTTTATCTATTAATCCGAAACAGCCTAGTATGCAGCGAATCAAGTTGAACCTCAATGATGATCGATACGGAAATATTTTCTGGGATCTTAGGAACAAATGCTGGGACTGCAAAAAAGATAAGTATTCAAGAGAATTATTTCATGAGATTGATCTGGATAACCTGGAAAGCCAATTTATTAAAAAATATGGACCAAGATACGGTACATCCAATATAGATCAATTGACAGCGTTTTGGTTAAAAGAATATAAGGAACAGCAGAAATCACAAAAAACTGCCTAAATATAAGACCCGAGGTATATCCCCGGGTCTTTGAATTATTTTCTAAATTCGATAACGTATTGAAGCGTTACCTGTTTTTCATCATATACAATGATCTCATCATTATACAGATCTACGCCACCGTGCGCGAATAATGCGTCACTCGGTTTGATGCTATTCTTATTTAAAGAGCTATAGCTTGACTTCCATTTGGATACATGCTTTGCGTTACGGTATAACACTTTGTATACGGCGATGTATCCTTTTTCCTCATGTTCTTTCGCCCATGTGGAATAGCCATCGAGAGAAGAGTATCCTGTGGATTTCCTAGCTTTGTTAGCAAAATATAGCCCATTTCCAAACATGGAACCGTTACGCACTGCATTAGGATGGAGAATAAGGCCCTGGGTCATAATACCGTACCAATTCGCATTTCGCGAACCATGATACAGATAATGGATATCTTTTTCTGTATAACCTTCTTTATGCATTTTTTTATAAAATGCGTCATCCAGTTGTTTATTCTTTATCCGAAAAGCACGGAAAAATTTATTTTCCATTTCCCCTAAGTGGGATTTGATCTGGGCAATCCGTTTTCCATCCTGAACCAGTTCGATCTCTAATCCGTATGCATCCAGGATTGTTTTTCCACCGCTTTTTTCTTTTTCGCAATAATCTACTCTTGCTGCCATCTGGTCCAACAGCTCATGTTCCCTGTACAGTACATCATTTTTTTGTGTCATATCAGTGAGAAGCTGATCTTTCACATTGCTCATACGGCGTGGGATCACTGTAAATAATTCCATCAAGTATTTATTAAGGGATACGACAGTATCTTCTTTGTCCATCAGGTCAAGTAATTTTTGCGCTTCATTGATCATTTTTTGTGATACTTCAGATGCTTTGACCCGGTAATTCCGAGTCAGGCTTTTATTGGACCATTGCAAGATGTCGTCCATGAAATCCCGGACATTTGGATCTGAGATAGGGGAATACCCCATAATAGCTGCAGGGGACACAGTGGAACCTGTCATATCTGTCACGTTACGCAGATCAGACCGGTCCACATATCCTTTATCTAATTTTTCCTTATATTTACGGCTCCATGCAGAAATTGGGTAACTGCGTACCATAGGTTTGGCACCGACCCGGCCATATAAAACCTGGAAAAAATTTTTGTCGGTCTGTTTCATCTCATAGTATTTATTATGGTTCCCTTGTGTATTTATATTAATTAAATATGCGTACATAATTCCTCCAATCTAAAAAACAAAAAAGAGGTATTTATCCTATTAAAATGCTTGGAAATACCTCTTTTTTCATCATTTCTTATTTGTCAAACGCCTTATAATTGATCCAAAGTAATTTTGAAACCCGCTGCATCATTTCCAGATACAATCGTAAGTTGTCTTCCCCATTTTTCCGTGTCAGGTCTGCCATCTCAAAGAAGCTTAAGAAACAATCTGCGGCGGTTCCTACATTTCCTGTCCGGGCTGCTATGCTTTGTAACACAGTGTCTGCAGTTTTTGCAGGAAACAGCGGATACGCTTCCAGGATATTCTTTATACAACTTGAGATATCGGAGATAGGCGTATTACCCAGCTCTTCGATTTGGTCTTCGTTTTCATGGAACGCCGTTCCAATATTGACCATGCTGTTACTGAATGTCTCCACAGTGTTTCCAAAATCATGGATCACATCAGCAACATCACTCAACTGAATCCGGATCCCATCGTATTCTATGTAGAGATAGGCATATGCCCTGGACAATCCGATATCAGATGTCGCCATGCATACACCGCATGTCACCGTATTACAGTTGATATGGCAGTTTTGCAAAAAACCTTTCACAGAATCGATCATTTCTTCATCATCGATCCGGTAAGAGAAACAGGAATAATCATGGGATATGATGGCTTCATCAAATTCATATTTTCCCTGAAACTCTGTGTCCAGACGCCCAGTTAAGGCATCTAACAATTCCCATTGCGGCAAAATCGCATAGCGCCTTGTTACAACGGAACTGACCTTTTCATCCCTTAGAAGGATTTTGCAGGGAATATCCCGGAGCCGGCAGCCGGTAGTGATCCACTCCACCTTTGTCTGCAAAGGCAATACCCGATCTTTGGCTCGTGGTGTGTAATTGGTCACGGCCCGGCAGCTTGTCCCGGATACTTTGCACAAACCGGGAAACGCCGTATAACGAATAGGAATATATGCTTCTTTACCGTCATGTGGAAATTTCAAAAATATCCCGTAATTCTGGATCGTTTCCATTACAGAATCTGTCTCCGGCAGGTGGTATTCCTCCAGCATTTCTGAGATATTGAGAGGCATGTTCTCTATCCCTACCGCAGTGATCTCGCTGATGTTTGGTGCATACCAGTGATCGTCACTTTTCCGAAACGCGATGTATTCAGCGAGTTCCTTCTCGGTCCGTATCTTTCGGATATCTTCATCTGATTTCAAATATTTTGCCATTTTGTTTTCCTCCTTCATTTGATATTAATGTCAATAAAAATATGTGTGGTATCCGAACATTTCTTTTAAAAGCGTCTGGAAATTAGCAAAAAATTTTATTTTTTGGTATATTAGACAAAAACGGAAGGAGAAATGACAGGATGAAAGAAAGCAGGAATAAAAAAATCGTTGTGAGGACTTTTGAAGAATACGATAACTTGCTGGAACAGTTCCAGGGCATCAAGATCCGGGAATATTGGCCGGAGGAAGATGATGTCGCGTTGTTTGAGCAGGAACCCGAAAAATGGGTGACGTTCCTCATCTATATGTCAGAGGTAGCAAAACCAAATAACAGGAAAGCGGAGTATTCATTAAGCATGATCAACCGTTTTCTTAGGGAACATTTATGTCTTGTTGATTCAGAAAAAGAAAAGAAAAAGCTTATAAAAAACATGCAATGATCCTTCTTCAATATTTTTTCGTTCTCCTATCAATATTAGATTTGATTAAAAATCATAATTGAAGGAGGAATACAACATGAAGGTGAAAGGAAAGGAAGCCTTTATTAAGGCAAAAGTAACAAATATCATCGTAGATGAGGGTGAAAAGATCCTGCGGATGCAGCTGCCAAGTGGTGCTGTTGTATATGCAAAAGAGAAAGAGACGATCTCATGTCCGCCATTTTCTGCTGTTGGCATTGACAGCGGAAAGGTAACCGTAGGCGGGGAAACTGTTTCCGCAGCAGATATCCGTATCTTTATACAATTATATGAGGGTATGTTAAAACAAACAGAAGAGCTGCAGGATCTGTATAAGTTCTATAAAGCTGCATATGAGACGACGATCGCTGAGAAGGAGGTGTGATCAGATGGATAAAGCGCAAATTATCAATCGACTGCAACAGTCTGATAGCACCATTCTCTCTTTTCCGGACAGAGGTCCCTGGGGAGATTCCAGATACCGTGGGAACTGTTCCGGCTGGATTCAAGCATTTCTCATATGGAAGTACCATGTAAGGAAGATGGCAGAATTATTTTCTGGATCTGGCACAGGATACGATGTAGCACAGGATATGGAAGTACAATACATAGGCGCGGATTTGAACCCTTCGCCTGTCCGGCCAGGCATTTTATCTGTTGACGCAATGGAAGAAGAAGTCCCAGAAGGTTTTATGGATGCTGATTTTATATTCATGCATCCGCCTTATTCCAATGTCTGTAGGATACACTGGGCCGGGGAGCGTGCTGGATATCCAGATCCATCTGGCGACCTAAAAAGAAAAGATCTTGGCAATATGCCTTGGGATGAATTCATGGCTGCATTAAATAAGATCGTGATGAAATATTATTCCGCATTAATGAGCGGAGGGCGTATGGGTATCCTGATGGGAGATGTGCGGCGAGGTAAACTTCATTCCATGCTCATGGATATCGTCAAACCTGGGCAGCTTGAGCAAGTGATCATCAAAGCACAACATAATACAACGAGTACCGTGTCAAACTATTCTAATAAAAACTTCGTCCCGATATCACACGAGTACTTGCTTGTATTAAAAAAGATTTCCCCATATATCATAAACTTTTCCATAAAAAAGGATTATGCCATGGATATTAGGGATAGTAGACAGGCAACGTGGAAAGATGTGGTTGCCGCAGCGCTATCCAATCGTGGTGGTATAGCCACATTGGATGAACTGTATGCGGAAATAGAAGGGCATCAGAAATGCAAGAAAAACGCTCATTGGAAAGCAAAGATCAGGCAGACGCTGCAGATCAACCCTTCCATTTTTATCAGAAAAGACGTAGGATTGTGGCAGTTTTCTGCTGCATAAGAGAAGGAGGCGCATCAGCGCCTCCTGTTTTTATCTCTTTGAATAAATTCATCTAATGTACAGGGAGTGAACCCAATATGGTCTGCTGCTGCATTATACCTTTTTGGAAGGTACATAAGCTCTTCATCTTTCCCGTGCACATGTCCGTGGATATGATACGCATCTTGGTAGTTCATTCCATCCCATGCTTCCATAGGATAATGGAACAGCACAACGTGTCTACCAGCGTCAATAATCTTATCATATTTTTTTACTGTGCTGAAACAACGAAAGAAAGCTTTCTTATATCGGTACACAATGTCATGGTTTCCCAAGATCAAGTGCTTTTCTCCTGGTAATTCCTGGAATATTTGCTGGAGCCGACCATCAGGCAGATTGTACTTACAGACATCCCCGATAACATATACTTTGTCAGATGCGGATACGGTATCCCTCCAATTTTGTAAGATCGTTTCTGTCATGTCTACTGCATTAGGAAATGGACGCCCGGACTTTTGGTTCACCGCTTGTGAATACAGGTGAAGATCCGCAATATAATAAATCTTCTTTTTTTTATGCATCATCTTCACCGCCATTCTCCATTGGGCGGTAAACGGACGTCCCTAACCCAAATACTTTTTGTGTGAATTCGCCCGGTCTGATCGTCTGGATTGATTTTTCATACTGGTATGCCCGGCTGTCGATCATGTCCAGTTCATGTACTAAAAAAGCCTCCAGAGTCTGTGGTCGTGCGATAGCACCCCACTCTGGCTGTCCATGGTGGGAAGCGATGATATGCAGTACCTGTTGTTCTACACTTTTGTCAATTCCTAAGTGTTCCGACGCCCTTTCTACCATCCGCATTCCAAGATAGATATGACCGAATAAATGCCCGGATACCGAATATTCTGCCGTACCCATAGATGTACCGTCTAATTCTTCCAATTTACCAATGTCATGCAAGATGACACCGGCAAGGAGGATATCCTTATTCACGGTTTTATATAACGTGGTAAAATAAGATGCCGTACCAGCCATACGGAACATATGGTAAAGCAGTCCACCGTAACAATTGTGATGGATGGTCTGCGCTGCCGGGTAGCATAACAGTTTTTCCTTATACTCTGTCATGAGGAACTGCACCAATTTTTTTGCATCCTCGTTTTGAAAGCTGTCTGCTTTTTGCATGAGTGCGTCAAACATCCGGTCTGAGGGATAAGGTGCTCTTGGTACAAAATCAGCAACAGAAGCGTCTGGTTTCAGTGCGATCATATCCCCTTTATAACTCATTTTCCCATTATAAATTTCTGGAGTTACTGTCAGGTCGATCACTTTTCCGACGAATGTTTCCATATACCCTTTGTTTGTATTCCATACTTTCACTTTTATAGAATTTTCCCTATCACTGAGCAACAGATCAACGTAGGTATCCCCGTTTTTTGTCACTTTTTCTTCCACAGCCTGACATAATAAAGTTTCTCGCGTTGCCACATTTTCTTTTAAATCTTTAATCATTTCTGTAAATCCTCCTGTCTTTCTTTTTTTTACATAGCCAATATGCCGATAAAGTCAAACTTTCTTTTTCTTCATATTAATCGTACAGATGATAGCAAGAAATGTAGAAAGGAATTATGTCATGGCAGATGGGGCAAGGCACGTACTGCTTAAAAATGCAGATATAGAGAAAAGATTTCATTCAGGAATAACTTTCGTGAATGGCACACAATATAAAAAATATACAAAAGAAGAGATTGATTATTACAAAGGACTCTTGAAAGATATATTAGGCCCAGTACCTGAATCAGATAACGGAACGATGTTCAAAGAATCTTATGTATCTTGCCAGATGACGGAAGATGAGGGATTTTATTGGGCGGCAAACCCAAGTAAGAAACGAGTTCTTAGTAATCTTGAAAAAGTGTTACAAAGCGGTAATAGAGATCACCAATATATCGGGGCAAATTCCTATACCATGAAAGTGAAATGCCGGGATGAGGACCATATTTTTTCATTAAAAAATATCGTAATCGATATGGATTGCCATGACCCAAAGGAAGAAGATGCAGAATCTTTTTCCTATCTCAATATCTGTAAAGCGAATGAATTTCTTTCCTGGATAAAGAAACAGGATGCTATCCCGATTCCAAACATGGTAAATTTTACTGGACGTGGGATACAAATTTGGTATTTTTTAGAACCATGTTCTAAAAAATTAGATTTCATATATAAAGCTGTAGCAGAACGTCTTTGTGGACAAATGCAGGCATTCGCAAACGAACAGGGAATGACAATAGATAAAACAGCATCCACAGGAATCAATCGCATTTTTCGGATTCCAGGTACATATAACCCAAATGCTCATGTATTTTCCCAGTGTGTACGATTATCTGAGCACCGATATCCTTTACAGGAACTACAGGACTTTTTATCTATTGATCTAAAGAAGAAAGTGTCTTGTTCTCCAAACAGAAAAAATGTAGTGCCTTCCCACCATAAAAATGAACATAGTTCAACTCTCCAAACAAAGCGTTTTTTTTCGACAGAAGAATACAATTTATCTTCTGTTTGTCGGAGACGCTGCAAAGTGATCGAGTCAATCATAAAAAGTGGAAGAGAAGTGGAAAGCAGGGAGAATCTTTTATTTCTGTATCATAATTTTGCTCTTTCGCTCCCGGAAGTTGACGCTGTTTCGGCGGTTCATCAATTGAACCGTCTTTTTCCTGTACCATTAAAAGACAGAGAGGTCAAGGCATTGGTCAAATGCAATACAAAAAAAGAAGGATATCTTTATACAGATGCCAGTTTTTTTGAGAAAGCGGCGATGACAAATGATGAAATAAATTCTTATTATTCCTTTAAAGGCAGCGATAGTACATCCAAAAACCGCGCCAGAGATATGCGGCGCAAAGAAAAAAAGCAGCAACGGATACAGCTTATACAAAGACTTTACCGTTATGGGAGAACGAAAAAATATAAAGATATGGATGTGATCCCTATAAAAGAAATTGCAGAAAAAGCGCAATGTTCGATTAATACCGTTTACAAATATACAGCATCCATTCGGGAAGGGATAGAGAGGGAGACAAAGTATCAGGAAGCATGTGCATATTTTAAAAAGATCCGTAAAGCAAAACGGGAAGAAAAGAAAAAAATGTTAAAGGCGGGAGTATTAAATGACCGTTCTGCATTACAACAATATCTTTTGGTGCGTTTGCAATATGAAGTCGCATGCTATGGATGTAAGGTGTTAGGAGGACTTTATAATAGCAGCCGTCCATCTATAAGAAAAATGCAGGACTTTCTGGAAGCCGTCTTGTCTATTGCATCCGGGGAGAAAATAGATATCATAGCAGTCATTCGTGCAGGACTTTGTTTGGATAAATACAAAAAAGTGCCGTTTATCACAAGAGATCACCGTACCTATCGATTATTGATCGATGTTTTTCCAGAAGAGTTGAATAGGTATTTTATTTTGGAAGAAGGGTATAAGAAGAAACAAGAAAGACAGGAAAATGTTCAAAAACAATTAATGCAGCGACAAGAAAATATGGTAGAAGAATTTGATAAAAAGCTGGAAGTTCTCAGAAAAAATAGGCGTAAAACGGCAATGTAGTAAAGAAATCTTCAAAGGCGAGATTTCAATTTTGGAAGGCATTAGATATTATTAGGCAAGCGGAGCGCCGCCGTTATCGCCGCAGCGGGTACCGCTGCGTAACCCCCTTCCGGGGCTATGAACCTTCTGTCTTTTCCTTCAGTGAATCTTTTTCTCATATCCTTTGTAAACTTCCAACGCTTTTCTTTTCATATTATTTATGCCGGTACGGAAGCTATGTGTTTCTTATGGATACACTTTTTTTCAGTAGTTGGTTTCTCTATTACTTTTATTCCTGTTTTTTTTCTCCTGTTTTCATGGATTCCACTACTCGCTTCCTCGGCGATAATTACTACTTTATCCCTTATCTACGGATGGGGACGGAATTTTACTTAGAAAGGATTGGTATTTGATGATGAATGTGAATGAGGTTATGTTAACTGGTACCTTAACATCTGATTTAGTCAGTGACCATACTACTGGCGGGGATACTTTCTATCGGACGGCTATCCATGTTGACCGCCGTCGTGCTGTTGGTGATGAAGTGGTGCCTTTCGATGAGATCCCATTAATGGTCTCTTCTTATGCATTAGCACCATTTCGTGGGCGTATCCCATGTTCCGGAGATCTTGTACAGGCAGTTGGAGAACTCCGTCTTGCTGTTTATCTTACTGATGATGGTGATACCAGACGTCGGGAGATGTATATCCTTATCACTGAACTGTTACCTGTTGCTGAGGATACTCCTCACAGTAACAAGATCACTGTATCTGGCAAAGTGACAAGGGTTGCACGTTACCGTTCTGGTTATACCGAGGAGGGGCGTGTCTCTGAATCTTCCTCCTTATCTATTGCCGTACCTTTTGGTATCGGACCGCGTACTGTTTTCATCACCATTCTCAGTAATGGGCGGGTTGCCCGTGCTACGCGGTATTATGTGTTGGATGATACCCTTAAGATCGAGGGGCATATCCGACTGGCTGACCGTGTGATTACCTCTGCCGAAACCGGGGAATCCCACCCTCTTCGGGTTGGTTATATTGTTGCACAGGGGCTGGAGGTCCTGGAATATGCTCCCGATGACGCTGACACGCTCAGCAATGCCGAGGAATCTTCTGAGGATGCCTCCCTTGCGGTCGATCCGGATGATGGAGTGGAAGATATGGATATCCGTATGGCTACTGCTCCTGATGCTACTACTTTTGCAGCAGCTGAGGATATTTTGGAACCTGATGCTGATATCTAAGCTTTCCAAAATGTATTTTCCAGCGATTTATTCACTTCTCTATGTTGTTAGCCCTGCCTATCAGGCAGGGCTTTCCTTTTGATGATCCATTGTGTTTTTATTTTTTCATATTGATACTATACTGAACTATTATTGAAAGAAGGTATCATTTATCATGAGATATTTGTTTATTGCTGAAAAACCCTCCTTAATGCGGACGGTCCGGTCTTGCTACAATAATCATAAGACCGAGGTTATCTCCAGAGTTGGTGAAATTGACTTCGTTGCGATGGCTGGACATTTATGCACGAATTTTATGCCTGACGATTATGAAGATGCCCCTTGGTCTGGATTGCACTGGGATGAAGTAACTTACCCTATGGTACCGCAGCAGTGGGGTATCAAGCCTATTGATAATCCCCAATCTAAAAAATTACTGCATGAGATCTCACAGAAGGCTTCCTCTTACGAAGGATTTATTGTTGGTACTGATTCGGATATGGAAGGATATGGTATCTATTTTTTATTAGAAAATTTCCTACAGCTCACCGGAAAGAAAGCTCTGCGCTTTATGGAACGTTCCTTGACCGATAAGGAGATTCTGGAGTCTTTGTTATCTATGACAGATTTTCATTCGGATCCTGTCCATATCGCCTTTACACAGTCTTTTTTGCTCCGTTCCCGGGCAGACTGGCTCTTTGGGATGAATCTTAGTCGGATCATGTCTGTGCGTCTCGGTTCCCCTATGAATATTGGACGGGTTAAGGCTCCAACAATGAAACTGGTTTACGATAATTCCATGGCTATCGACCATTTCACACCAGAGTATTATTATATCGTAAATGCAGATTACGAGGAAGGTTTTGTCTCTACTATGCTGAATCCTGATGATGGCTCTGTGATGCGTTTCCCTTCTCCGGATGCTGTCCCAGATGTTCCTCGTGACGGTAAGGTCCAACAGGTAGAAGCAAAAACTACCTCGACACATGCCCCGCAGCTTTATGATCTTGGGGCGCTTCAGGCGGAGGCTGCTTCTCAACTTCATCTCTCCCCAACAGAAACATTAGATATTGTCCAGTCCTTGTATGAAAAGCATAAATGCTTATCTTATCCACGTACCCAATGCCGATATGTTTCTACAGAAAAGGCGAAAGAGTTCGCTCAGTTCATTGAACAGGCGAAAGTTTTTCCGGAATTATCCCAGGCGGCAGATTCTATTGGTGATATTTCTTTTATCTTTTCTGATAAGAAAGTCGTAAATGATGCTGAAGTAGCAAAAGAATCCCATGACGCTCTGCTCCCTACGACCATTGCGCCAAACTTAGATGCAATGACTGCGAACGAAAGAGCCGTCTGTTTAATGGTCTATACACGGATGCTGGCGCAGTTCCTTCCGAAGTTACAGGAGCGGGTGACGCAGGTGATGATCCACCATGGTCAATATCCGTTTCTGGCTAAAGGAAAATCTATCATAGAGCTTGGCTGGCGGATCCTCTATGGAGGAGAAAAAGAGAAGTATATTCCTGAACTGACTGAAGGGATGACTGTTTCAGCAAAGTCTATCTCCCCGGTCCGTAAAGTCACCACACCGCCAAAACGTTTGACTCAGGCTACCCTATTACGTGCGATGATCACCATTGCCAGTAAGATAAAGGATCCTGCGTTAAGGAAGTCTTTAGCTGAATCAAAGGGTATAGGTACTGCTGCTACACGGGCCGCTATCATTTCAGAGTTGATCTCCAAAGGATATGTAGAAGATAAGAAGAAGGGATTATTTATTACACAAAAAGGAAAAACATATGTGGAAAATTTAGAAGGCGTGGACATCCTTTCACCGGTTTTTGCAGCTACACTGGATCTTCAGATTAAAAAGATCCAGCGCCAAGAGATGGATTTTACTGCTGGATACCAAAATATGCTTTATGACTTACAAAGACTTTGTAAGCAAGTAGAAGAAAAGCCGTTAAAAAAAATCCTTTCTCAGTATGTATGCCCTTGCTGCGGGCAACCTTTAAGTAAGGAACGATATTCTTATGATTGTACTTGTGGTTTTTCTATTCCATCGTACTTATGTGGCATACGTTTTTCAGAAAAAGAGATCAAGGATATGCTTCAAGGTAAAACATCAGGAAAACATGATTTTACAAAGAAGGATGGTTCCTCTTTTCAAGCTGCGGTGCAAATAAATTTAAAAGAGAAGAAAGTCCGGTTTGTAAACCCAGATGAAAGATCCGTTGTTTGTCCTATTTGCCATGCTAATGCCCGTATGACAGAACATGGGATATTCTGCGATTCTTGTGGATTGAAATTATTTCGAAATATCGCAAAAAAAAGATTGTCTGACCGTGATCTTATGTCACTTGTGAAGAAAAAGAAGACGGGGGAAATAGAAGGGTTTACCAGTAAGAAAGGAACTCCCTTTTCCGCCTGTCTGATCTTAGGGGATGACAAACAGATTCATTTTTCTTTTTAATAATATTTTGGAGACTCTTAACTCATATTGGTCTTAATAAAAAAACACAACAAGGAGGATTTTTTATCATGATGTACAGACCATTAATGACGTTAAGTAACAGCGAAATTAAGGCAGCTCTAAACTTTATTTTTAAGCCTAAAATGATTGAGTTCATTAAGAAAGACAAAAAAGAGAATATCGTACTCGCTTATCTGATAGGAATATCATGTTATAGCGGAGTGAAAATCTCCAGTCTTATTACTTTACGGGAAGACGGGTTGAAACTGGATGGTGTGGATACCTACAACGAAGAATTGCGATGGCAGCAGTTCCTTTTGTCAAAGGGATGCCATTATCTCTTAAAGGATAATCCTTTTACGACGGAGCAGCAATCGCTCCTGCCCTATTCTGACGGAGGATCAATCTCTTATGAATTGTTCACAAGTAAGGATTTGTCTGTAAAAGCAATGAGAAATCAGTATGAAAAAAGCTGTCCATCAGAAGATGATTGGGATGACATCTTTAAAGACATGTCGTGCATTTGCGATGACAGTGCCGTATTATATACTGGGGAAGATGTTTATGTGTGGCAGATAGCCATGTTGTAAATATTCGGTTTGTCAATGACCCATGACTAAAGTAACGAGTGTTAGCCGTCACTTTAAAATAATAAAAGCATTTTGAGTCTTCTGGATAAGTCCGGAAGACTCTTTTTTTGCTGAATGCTATTGCATTTATCCTCAAATTGCGGTTTTCGTATTGGGAAGTAAGCCATTGTTCTGGATAACTACATCGGAAGATACTCCCTTTCCAGTGTAATACAGCTTCACTGCAAATCACGGGCAACGGCTTCTTTGTTATGTGTGCTCCATCCGAGTTCTTCTGCTGTTTTTTCAGCCGCTTTTTCATATTCCTTTGGGACAGAGTCCTGTAATTTTTCACATATCTTTTTATAGTATTCTTTATTCATCATATCTGAGTATTCCTCCTCTGTAATCGTTCCTAATGCCAGTAATTCCTGCCGGATACTATTGATGATCTCAGAGTTTTGCTCTTGCTCATAAGAAATAGACGAGTCTTGTTTTATTTCATTATTATTCCGTCTCCTATTATTTATACTTTGGTGAACGTCCTCCGTTAATTCGTATATTTTTATTATTTCGTTTTGAACAGTACGAAGTTCTTCTAATTTTTTATATATTTCGTCTTCTAATTGTTCTTTTTCTTTTTGTAGTTGTTCGTTTTGTTCTTTTGATTCACTGGTTTTTGAAGATAGCTGATTAAGTAATTCCACATTTTCTCTTATCTGTTCCTCTGTTCGTTGATACTCACTGTAGTGTTCTCTATAATATGCGGTGATATATTCAATCTGTCTCCGTTTTTCTTTTTCTATATTTCTTAATGCTGCCGCATAAGTTGTTTCCAGGTTTTCTAAGACGCGCATTTTATATTCGTAAGCGCTTTCCCCTCGTTTTGGCTCTGGGACACTTTTAATACTCCGGTTTAGCTCCGCATAAAATTTACGGATATCTTTGTGTTTTGCTTTACTTCCTCGCAGACCACGTTCCAGCCCAAATTCTTCCATGTCCCTGGCATAACTGGACTGCATTTCGCTCATTACTCTCGATCCATTGGTAAACCGGGAAGCGTTTAAATGCCCATTTTCATCGATTGGTATGACGATCGCATGAAGATGTACGTTACCTGGTTCGTCAGCGTGATAGGTTACGTCCATAATATTGCTGCGTCCATCTCCAGCTACATTAAATGTCTTTTCCAGCCATGAGATGTTTTTTTTCTGCCAAGCGTCAATATCAATGCTGTCCTCTCTGGAAAATGTCATAACTATTTCCATCGCCTTTACAGCATTCGCATATACTTTGTGGTTTTTATAGTAATCCAGATTATCAATCCGCTCATTCCATGCTGTAGCATAATCCGTCTTTGTTCCATCCATCAATTGGCATTGGATAAGATTCTTATTCAAATGTTTTAACATAGGGTCGGCGTTCTCAACGTCGGCAATTCGGTGGTTATGATAAAATTTTGATTTCAACTGCCCCAAAGTCTTAACTTTTTGGAGCGATAAAAAACAATATCCCATTGATATACCTGCCTTTTTTATTATGTTGATTACATCTGTTTTGTGAATGCATCATAATCAAATTGAAAAGCAGTGACGTATTTCTTTTAAAATCCATATGGGTTTTCACTCGGTATGATTTTTCATATTAATAGCGGAGGTGATAGACGTTGGACAATTATAGGAATTTTGGTGTACCTGTAAAAAGAAAAAAAGGAAATGTATTCTTAAAAGTTATTATGCTTTTGTGTGTTATCGTGATTGCATCTATCGCAGCTTTGTATGTAAGAGATGGAACAGCATTTGATCAGTTGCGGAAGGACGTGATCACGCAGAATGAGGATGATGAGGAAGGGGATGGTTTTAAGGTAAATTGGAATAAGATCAAAAATAAGGATGCTGTCGCATGGATCCGGTTTAAATCCATTGAGGAAATTTCTTATCCGATCATGCAAGCTGATGACAATTCTTATTACCTGCACCGTAATACGAAGGAACAATATTCTTTCGCTGGTTCCATTTTTATGGACTATCACAATGATCCTGATTTCTCAGACCAGAACACGATCATCTATGGACACAATATGGCAGATGGCACTATGTTCGGCTCCTTAAAAAAATTGATGGATGAGGAATTCTATTCGAAACATCCTTATTTTTATATCTATACCAGGGATGGGCGGATGTTAAAATATCAGATCTTTTCCGCCAGTGTGATACAGCCATCGTCATCTATTTATACGTATGCTTTTGGTGACCTTGAAAAGTATCAAGAGTATATTGATACGTGGGTGAATAACAGTATGTATGATGCCGGAACAAAGCCTTCTGTCAGTGACCGCATCGTTACTTTATCGACTTGTACACAGCATGGCTCCAAGCGTTTTGCTGTCCAGGGATATTTAGTGAAAGAAAAAATACAGGAATAGGAAGGGGGACGCGGGGTTTTATATAAGCCCCGCCTTATTTTTATGAAACATAGTAAGGGAGTAGTGCGAAAGAAAAAAGGAACAGGACTTAAAATTTTTTTATTATTGTTTTTCATCATCGGTATTTCTGCGTTGGTCGTTGCTTATAAGTTTATCCATCCGATTTACGTAGATACGAAAGAGAAAGTTTTTCAAATTACATCGGAGATGGACGAAGGTACTTTTCGCAGGGATGGAAACACATATGTTTACGATAAAGATGGTGCAAAAATTGGAAAGATTGGAAATGAAAATTATTCTTATGTAAAGAGTTCTGACATATCTACTTACATTAAGAATGGATATATTGCCCAGGAGGACAAGAACTTTGCTGTGCATCATGGCGTTGATTATAAAGCTCTAGTCCGTGCAGGCGTGTCGTATATCAAAAACAGGGGAGTGATCACACAAGGTGGCTCGACGATAACGCAACAGGTGATAAAAAATAACCTTTTATCAAGCGAAAGGACGTTTACCCGTAAATTTACAGAAGCTTTGGCGGCTTTCGAGTTGGAAAAAATTTACACAAAATCACAGATCATGGAGTTTTATTGCAACTCCAATTATTATGGTAACGGGTGTTATGGCGTAGAGGGCGCCGCCCGGTATTATTTTGGGAAATCCGCAAAGGAAGTGACTTTAGCTGAAGCGGCGATGATCGTTGGAACTTCAAACCGTCCAAATGATTATAATCCTGCTGATTCTTATAAAAACGCAACCAGGAAAAAAGAAGAAGTGCTTAAAAATATGCTTTCCGAAGGTTATATCACGCAGGAAGAATATAACCTTGCAATAAAAGAAAATCCAGAAGTCGTGGCGCAGCCTGATGATACAGATAACGATAATTACATGGTGAGTTATGCAGTACACTGTGCGACTTTACGATTGATGGAAAGGCAAGGTTTCCAGTTCAAATATGGATTTTCGTCAGGAAAGGAATACAAGAAATACAATAAAAAGTATTCTTCACTTTATGCAGAGTGTGCAAAAGAAATCCGTTCTGGCGGATATAAAATTTATACATCCTTCGATCAATCTATCCAGGAAAAACTACAGAAATCTGTTACAGAAGGTCTCAGCAAAGAACTGGAAGGCGCAGCGGTGTGTGTCGATAACTCCAGCCAAATGATCGTAGCAATCGTAGGCGGAAAATCAGAAAAGGATGAGTTTAACAGAGCATTCCTTTCTGAGCGGAATCCGGGTTCATCTATTAAGCCGCTCTTGGACTACGGACCGGCTCTTAACGAAGGTGTGGCAACCCCCGCTACTGTCTTAAATGATGAGCCAATCGATTATAATGGGTATAGCCCGAAAAACGCATATAGCGGTCATCTTGGTCCGATTACAGTTAGGGAGGCATTGGCCCGGTCTGTCAATACAGTGGCTGTTAAACTGTTCCAGCAAACAGGAAACGACGTATGCTTATCATACCTCGAAAAGATGAAGTTTTCTTCGCTATGCTATGCCGATTCAACGATTGCATCCATATCCCTTGGTGGGATGACATATGGAGTAAAACCTGTTGATATGGCAAAAGGATACAGTACCTTAGCAAATGGCGGAAAATATGTAGATAATGATTGTATCACTAAATTGGAAAGAGAAGATGGCTCCATTGTTTATCAGCCGCACGGAAATACAAAAGAAATATATTCAGTAGATACTGCCTATATGCTTACAGATATGCTGCAGGGTGTTTTCAGGGAAGAGTATGGTACTGCCAACCAGTTATACAAGAAAGGAAAAATATTAGCAGGAAAAACAGGTACTACAGATGATAACAAAGATGCGTGGTTTTGTGGATACTCTGTTGATTATACAACTGTTGTATGGACAGGGTGTGATACCCCGAAAACAATAGAAGGGCTTACTGGATCTTCTTATCCAGCAGAGATCTTCTGCTCATTTATGGATAAAATTACGGATGCATCGCAGGATTTTTCTATTCCGGATACCGTGTATTTAGCGCAATATGATAAAGGAGATACCACATCCATTCTTAATGGGAATGATTTATACACTCTGCGCCCCAAAGAATACGATTACTATTCCAGGTTGAATGATGAAAAACGGGAAGCATATTTGTTACAACAACGGATTGAGAAGGAAAAGCAGGAAGCGGAAAAAGCAGTATCTGATTTCGAGGATTTCACTATCAAGAATACAGCGCAGGCAAAAAACTTAGAGAATCAATACGCCGGTGTACTGGATGTGATCGATAAGATTGAAAATGATACAGAGCAAGCACCTTACTTGGAACGGGCCGCGTATAAATATGGGCTTTTAAAAGAGTCTGTGGAAAATAAATGGGATGACGTGATTGCTGCAGAAGAAGAAGCTGCTAAAGAGAAAGAACAGTTATCTATGGCTGAAGACACAGCTGAATCAGAGGATGAAGCAGCAGAAGCTTTACAAACGCAAAAGCGAAATATCGTGGAATGGTATATTGACGCTATGTATGACCGGGAGGTCTATGGAACAGGTGCCCAAAAGCTTGTGGCAGATGCCGAAAACGCTTTGTCACAATATGAAGGATATGATGACTATGATGATTTGAAAAAGGATGTGGATAATGCGGTTGCTTATGTAACGGCTCTTCCTACACCAGAAGATATTCAATCCCAAGAGAATAACTTACAGTATCCTAACGCCGCAGATTATCCAATCCCATAATTTTTTCCAGCTAACTGATATGGAATAAGACATTTCTTTGCGCCGTGAATGCTTTTTTTGGCAAACGCGGCGTTTTTTTAATCGAAAAAAATTTTTCTTTGTTTCTTTCATAATAAAAATGTAAATGATAAATTTCAAAAACAAGGAGGTACTAATTATGTCATTAAACAAAGTTATCTTAATGGGACGGTTAACACGAAATCCAGATATTCGTTATTCACAGGGAGAAAAACCAGTGTGCATAGCGAGATACACCTTAGCGGTTGATAGAAGATTCCGGAGAGAAGGTGAACAGGAAGCAGATTTTATAGGATGTGTTGCCTTTGGTCGCCAGGGAGAATTTGCAGAAAAATATCTGCAAAAAGGAACGAAGATTGTTATCTGCGGTAGAATCCAGACGGGTTCTTACACAGACAAGGAAGGTAAAACGCGCTACACGACGGATATCGTTGTGGAAGAGCAGAACTTTGCGGAAAGTAAGGCTGCGTCACAGCAGCATACGGGACAGCAGCCAGCACAGCCGCAGGCTGGCGCTCCTAACACGGCTAGTGCCGCAATGCCACCACAGCAGAATGGGTATGCACAGCAGCCAACACAGGCGCCGACTGGATACCCGAACCCGGCTAATGCGGCAATGCCGCCACAGCAGAATGGGTATACACAGCAGCCTTATGGGCAGCCGCCGGTTTCAGACGGTTTCATGACGATTCCGGAAGGAATAGAGGATGAGCTGCCATTTATCTAAAAGAAAAGGTCCTGTCATAAGACAGGATCTTTTTTAATGAACACCCATTGGTGCAGCAGGCAATCAAGGAAAATGATAGACAAGTACCCAGCGGCGGATGTCGATCGTGGATAATTCTTTCAAGGCAGGTTTTTCCTGCCTTTTTCCAGTTCTGTCTTTTATCTGGATGAAACATATGTTTGTATCGTTGTACTTTATATGTTAGAATAAAGCTATGATTACAGGAGGTGTCCTATGGAAAATAAAAGATGCATTCTATGCAAAAATAAAAATTCACTCAAAAAGATCAGAATTAGAGGCAAAAAAGGTGAAAAGAATGTGCAGGGTTATGTTTTTCTCTGCCCGGAATGTTTAAAAAAGCAGTGGCAAAAAGAAGTGGAATCTCACTTTGGATGGGAAGAAGGCAACCTTAAACGTATTTCTTCTAAATTATAAACTGAATTCTCTTAAATTATAGAAGGAACTGTATGAGAAATACATTGAACTACCGCGACTCAATCAGGCTTGAGTCGCGGATTCCGTACCTAGCCTCACCTTTACCGAAGCAAAAGCGGGGGAGATACCGCTCCGACAGTCCATAGTAGGAGCAGAGGGACTCCACTGCAGCATGCTAAACCTGATAGCGGTAACACACGGCTCATTCAGTCTAAAGCCTGAACGGTGATATGTTCTCAGCTGTAGTTTGCGAGTACCTCTATTTGTAGAGTGGAGCATTCCATCCGGCCACGACACCCAAACACAACTTACCTTGTCATGCATCGATGTGCCGGTACAGCCACTCTGGTTTACGGGTTGCATCTATGAAAAGCCTTACGGCTGATCAACGGGTTACGTCTATATAAGATCTTATGTTACCTGTCATATATAATGTCTATTTTGAAAAGGCTGGGATCATTATGTTAAAGTTCCGGATCTCCCTGACCATTTTGTTTTTAAAAAGGGCCGCGAAGTGTGCCCAGTGATGTCTGCGCAGCGTCTTTTCCTCCAGGAGCTGTTTCAGATATGAAGGGACTTTTTCAGAAAACCTCATGGCGCGCCGGCCGATCACATAAGCAGCGGCAACATGTATCGCGCATCGGTTACGGCGCATATACTTTACTTTCCCAATGAAACTGGTATACGCCGGGTTGATACGGATCACACCAATTCCGGCACGAAATGCCTGCCCCTCCAAAAAGGATATCATTTTACTATAAGCAAACATGGAAGAGCCACGGTTTGCCTTCGGGTTCCCATACGCCATCTGGCTCTTCTTCTTTGTGAGATCCAGGTCTTCCATCACCAATGGCTTCCCCGTAGGGATGCAGAGCTTCATGATCTCCCGGCAGGCTTTCCCGATGGTATCCTTATTCTGCCCAGAAGTCCCGTCCAAGGAAAAACGTACCATTCCACCACGGAGACGATTCCCCTTCCCGTCCAGTTCCGCCCAGGAGATATTATCAAGGTTCAGGTCAACGGAGAATACCCCTCCCCGAGTGTCCTGGAACACGCTTTTTCTAAGGGGGAAAGTCGCTTTGATCAGGATATAATCCCTGCCAGCCTTGTCTTTGTGCAGTTCCAGCCAGTAGGCAATGGTGTATCCTTTTTCTTTTTTATGGTCCAAAATGGAACGCAGGTCATCTTCCCGGTATGGAAAATGTACAGGGAAACACAGGGTCGTCCTGTCCATCATGCCGATAGACATGATCTTAGTGTGGATATCATACTTACAGAGCCAGTTTTTCCTCTTCGCATCATAACGCCCGACAAACAGCATGCTATGGTTCCTTGCAAGGTTCCTCTTTTTATGCCATTCTTCCATAGAGATGTCTGTTGTCGGTCGGTTTCCGCACACACACGGTCTTTTTCCTTGATGTTAGCCATACGTGCCTGTATCCGTTTTATCTCACGGTCAAGCCATACCTCATACAGATAGAGGCATTCTGGTGAGGATATGTCCCCGCAGTGCTTTAAAAAGTCGTCCGGGATATATAAGTTGGCCTTCGGTCTCTTGGAGTGCTTCACCAGGGATCTTTTGGACCTCTGGCAGATCTTGAGTTTTTTCTCTAACTCCCGCAGTTTCTTTTTCCGTCGGTTTGAAGCGGCTTTATCCTGATCCTCATATATCTTCATCAGTTCCTTCTGGGAAGAGACCATGCCGCGAGCCAGATCGAGCAGGGAAGTGATGTAATAGTCTTTTGGCTCAATATGAAGTTCCTTTCGGATCCACTCTTTGATTGCGGACGTTTCTTTGATCCGGTCTTTTTTCTCCAGAAGGAATGTATTATCATAATGGAGGTTATAAAGATATTCTTTTGCACGGTTAAACCAGGACAAGTTCTGATAGACTGCCATACGATCCTTCTCTTCCCATGTATCAATATAGATTCTTTCTGATGGGATAGTGATCGTGGTCGTAGCTTCTTTTTCGATCATACAACACACCTCTTTTTCATTAACAATGCTGTCGGTATATATTACAATCATAACATAGATACCTGAGTATTTAAAGTTTTGTAATGGCTGACTATGAGATTTTTTGGAGGTGTATCATGGAAGGGTATGGGAAGACAGACCACTGTGTACCGGCTGACATACCATCTGGTACTTGTTGTGAAATACAGGGGACCATGCATCACGCAGGAGATGGGAGACTTTCTGATCCGGGAAGCAGGAAGGCTCATCGCGGGAAAAAACGGAGCGTTGATAGGGGGAAACCACGACAAAGACCACATCCATCTCCTTTTGTCCCTTCCCCCAAACCTGAACCTGTCTCATTTTGTAGCGTCGCTAAAAAATACCCTATCTCGTCTGGTCAAGAAACAATTTCCAGACGATGTAAGGAAGTATCTGTGGGGCGACGCTTTCTGGTCATCCAGCTTTTTTATTTCCAGTACAGGGGGCGCAAGTCTGGATACCGTCCGCCAATATATTGAAGACCCGGGGAAGCCTAAACGTCCTTACACAAAAAAGAGCGATTCATCCCCGACTCAAAATTGAGTCGGGGTCTTCTCGCTGAAATATGATAAAATAATGTTTTGGAATGGTGTAAAAAAAGCGGGATCTACCCGCTTTTTTACTTTAAAATTTTTACCTTACAATGAATTCATAGGAATTATATTCCGTATATATAGTAAGCCGATTTTTTTGCTTTACGATATGTACTGGGCGGCAGTAAAATCCGCTGCTACCTTTATGTGAGTCATTATTGATCTCCCAGAAGTTTGCAGATTTTTCGTTCCCATACCACTTAACGGATAATTCATCGTTCGGCAAAGTTTCCAGATCTGGCATATCCAGAGTCATTATTGTTGCTCCCAGAAATTCATTCTGGATCTTCGGATTTGTTGTTCTTATTAATGTCATTGTGATCATATTCTTTCCTCCCTGTTATTTGTTTAAAAATTATATAAATAACATGAGCAGAAAAAATAATAATTTTTTAAAATTTAAAACCTTTAAACTGCTCCAGAATATCATCCAGAGTTGGTTCATCATCTTCAAATGGGAGTTCTTCCAATAAAGATTTTTCCAGCTCTTTTTGTTTATCTTCACAGATATTGAATAATTTTCTTAAAGTCGGGTCTTTAGAAAGCTTTACTGAAATGTTACTAAGCTGAGCTCTAACCTCCCTTAATGACAGATTGGATACTCTTGCTACATTATCAAATGATAGTGATTTTCTTCCGTCCAGATTCAAACGAGTCAAAAATAATTGGTATTCCTCCGGAGTTAATGTTTCTCTTATCACCTTATCAATAGTTTCTTGCCGTTCCTGTTCGATAAATGCTTCTTCCGGTGTTTTGTTCTGATCTTTGATATCAAAAATTTCATCGATATCAACCAATTGAGAACGATACCAGATTTCCAAAGTGGATTGTACAACCCGAAGGGATAAGCCTGACGAACTGGCGATCATTTCTGGTGTCCATTCCATTCCGTTGCTTTCGTAAAACTGGATGCACCGGTTTACTCTTTTCCAGTTCTGGATTTCATATGCGGTCTTTCCGTTACGGGAAGCCATGTATCTACTGATTGCTCCCTTAAACGGACGCACAAAATACGTAGTCGGCATCGTATAGTATGGATCATAGTTGTAAAGGACATTACAAAATTCGATAAATAACTCTCCCTCAATTTCAACGAACATATCCGGTGGAAATTTGTGTCCAGCAATCATGCTATGCACGAGAGAATATCCAAATTTTTTAATACTGTTGAATAACACCTCTTTTCTCAACTTAAGCTCTTTCTTCTCCATCTCTGAAATAGTTCCTACTAGTTCTTTTTCATGGAGTTCTTTTACCCGTGGCATATAAGCCTGATAAAGTTCCTGTGTTGTCTGTTTCTTTTCTCCTGTCATCTTGTTTCCTCCTGTTATTGCTATTACAGCTTGTTACACCACCATCGTAATAAATCCGGGATTAAAATCGCTGCTTCCCTGCAATAATCGCCAGTCTTTTTGATGGAGGCTAATTAATTTAAAAAGAATGAAAAAAAATCATTCAAAATGAGATGAAACGTAAGATGATTTTTTGCCATGTAGTAAAGCGCGTCTCTGAGGGTAATCCTGCATTTTCTTGTTGTGATAGTCCTTGATCTGTTGGAGAGCTGTCGACTTTTCTTTTTTAAAAAAGTAGGTTTAAAAGGAGAAAAATAAAAATCCATAATAAGTTATACGGATTTTTGAAAATCAGGTAAAAAGAGATTGGATTTTGAAGACTGAGTGAAGGGATGAAAAATTTTTGAATAGTTTTAGAATGACAAAAAATGCCAGAAAAAGAAGGGTAAAGGAGTGCAAAAAAGTACAAGGGGAAAGAATGAGCAAAAAGGGCCGGTGAGACAGAGGCTTGTTTGTTTGATAATAAGTACACTAATAAATACACAGAAAAAGATTTAAAGAAGTAATAAAGGATAAAAATATGTGGTTTGAGAAGGAAAGTGTAGGGTTTTAGGAACTGGAAGGTTGACTACTGAGTATGAAAGCTGAAGAAGAAAAAATATAGAATAGAAATAGGTATTCTAAAAATGCTGTGTAGAGAAAATTTTAGAATAAAAATAGATATTCTAAATAATAAAGCAAGAGAGGAAATTTGAATAATAATAGATATTCTAAAAATGATGAGAAGTTAGAAAATTAGAATAATAATTAGTATTCTAAAAAATATGATGTGAGCAAGACCTTAGAATAAAAATAGATATTCTAAAAATAAAGAGAAGGGCATGAAAAATGGAATAATAATAGATGTTCTAAATTAAGGAAAAGATTAAATAACTAGAATAATAATAGATATTCTAAAAAATAAGTGAAAAACAGGAAAATGGAATGATAATAGATATTCTAAAAAATGAAATAAATAAGAAATAAGAATAAAAATAGGTATTCTAAAATATAAGCGAATGAAAAGTATGGAATAGCAATAGATATTCTAAAGAGAGGTGTGTAAAGCTTTAAAATGGTAAAAAGTATCTTAAAAGATAGGAAGTATGAAAACTTGGAATAGAAATAGATGTTCTAAAAATGGATGTATAGAAGCTATCTGTAAAATTTAGAATATGAATAGATTTTCTAAAATTAATGGTGCTCCGAAGAAAATAGAAGTACATAACATAGAAAAAGTAAAAGAGGCGTTCCTTCAAAGGTGGTTCCGGTGGAAAAGTGAAGTTTAGAATAAAAATAGATATTCCTGTTTTTCTCCCCAAGGTGATTCAACAAATAAATAGAATGAATTTCTGTATATTAGGAATGATGTAGATATGCAGCGGGATTTGCGCAGGGAAACAATGATCCTAAAGAGAGTTTTTGTATAATGATGCGTAAAGAGAAAACTTTGGTAAGAAATAACAACGCGGATTCAGTTTATTTAATCTGGCGGGGATAAAGATATACAGGGAGGAAGAAACATGTCAAGTAGATTTAATGAGATGCAGAAAAAGGCTATCTTTCATAAAGATGGGCCGCTGATCATAGTAGCAGGCCCGGGGTCAGGGAAAACAACGGTGATAGTGAACCGTGCGAAGGAATTGATCAATACATATCATATAAAGCCGCAGGAGATCTTAATCTCAACATTCACGAAGAATGCGGCATTGGAAATGGCAGCGAGATATAAGGAGATCTGTCCACCGGGCGGGAACGGCGTGAATTTCGGTACGATCCATGCAATCTGTCTGAACATTTTAAGAAATTACTTCGGATATTCATACGAGAAGTTGTGTGCAGAAAATGAAAAATATGGGAAACTGTATTCCATTTATAAAAAATACCGTTTTCAAACGGGAGATGAACGGAAATTCATTAAAGCGGCAGCCAGTGGGATCAGTAATATCAAAAATATGCGGAAAGATGTACAGGATCCATCAACATTTGCCGGTTTTCAAGGGATTTCTGATTACCAGATGGAAAAGATGTATTTTTCCTATATGGGAGAGATGGAAAAAGAAGGCAAGTATGATTTTGATGACATCCTTCTCCTTTGCCATAAACACTTGATGGAGGAACCGGGAGCCCTGTCCATGATACAAGATACATACCGATATATCATGATCGATGAGTTTCAGGACACCAACCGGATACAGGCAGATATTTTTTATCTGATGGCAGAGAAATATCGGAATATAACGATCGTTGGGGATGACGACCAGTCATTATACCGTTTCCGGGCGGCGGACCCATCCATAATGTTGAGTTTCAGGAAAGCGTTTCCGGAAGCGGAGAAGGTAGTGTTGGGAGTTAATTACCGTTCAGACGGGAATATTGTACGTGCAACCCGGAAATTCATTGAAAAAAATGCGGAACGTTACCCAAAGAACCTGCAGGCAAATCGAGAATCGCTGGAAGGTATCCGTTTTGTACAGACAGAAGATGAAAATGAAGAGACAAATTTTATTCTGAGAATGGTCAGGCAGGAACATGAGAAAGGGACGCCGTATGGGGAAATGGCTGTCATTTACCGGACCAATAAAGAAAGCCAGCCGATCATTGGAAAATTTATGGAGAAAGATATTCCTTTTTATGCGAAAAAAGATGATATCATCGATATCTATAACCATTTCATCTATAAAGACATCCTGAATTTTTGGGAGATCGCCAATGGGTCACGTGATTATAAGAAATGGCAGCGGGCAATGAAACGACCAACGTTGTACATCACTGGGCAGTGCTTTAAAGAATGCAGGAATATCGATGAAATCATCGAATGGTATCTTGAGAAAGGAAACCGGCGAAAAACGAAAGATATCATCCAGTTTAGAGAAAGGATCCAGGTATTAAAGAATTTTTCACGTCCGAAAGATCTGATAGCGTATATCCGGGATGCGATAGGGTATGAAAAAGGATTGGAAAATTACGCAAAATATATGCATGAAAGCATCGATCTTTTAAATATGATCTTTGACGACCTGGAAAAAGATGCTTCAGGATTTCTTACCATGAAAGATTGGATGCAATTTGGACAAGCTTACCATGAACGTATCATGGAGCAGACGAAATGGGAAAAAGGCACGGATGCTGTGAGTCTGACAACGATGCATGGGAGCAAAGGGCTTGAGTATAAGGTGGTGTTTGTGGTCAATGCGGTCAATGGCGTGACCCCAAATAAGAATGCAGAAACCGCATTGGAACTGCAAGAGGAGCGTCGGATGTTTTATGTTGCGATGACCCGTGCAAAGGATCAGCTGTATATCATCAAGCCGGAAACGTATTACGATGATGAAGTAGAGCCATCCCCGTATTATAAACAGATGATGAAGATCTGTAAGACGGAACAGATACCATTTAAGGTGCTTGATGGAAAAATTGAAAGACATAAGGTGAATGTGAAGAACGGTGATACCTTATATCATGAAAAATATGGGAAAGGGAAAGTCCTAGATGTTAACGGAAATAAGATTTATATGGCGTTCGGAAACGAATTCAAAATTTTCCCTTATCCACAGGCTATTGAAGATAGTAAGTTAACACCAAATAAGAAAGAACAGGGAAATGTGATTCATCCAGACGGGTATCAGATCTTGTTATCACCGACTCTTTCCAGCCCAGGGAATAGCCGGTATGTGATCGTTGACCCGGAGACAGGGGAGGTTATTCGTGATTGTTCTGGATATGGGTACAAGACAGTTGAAGCAGCTATGAGCATCCATATACGCAAAAGGAATTGATATTTTAATACCCGCTCCGGCGGGTATTTTTTTTGAGTGTTATTCTATATTTCTTAGAAAAAAATCAGGTGATTCATCCATATTGCTTACGTAAAACAATTTTCAAATGAGAGGAGGATTATATGAAACCATTAGTAATGAAATACATTGGAAGGGATGACTTTTCCCATCCGGTGTACAAAGATCAGGAAGGAAACATTTGGAAGGATCTTAATATGGGCCGGGGAAAACCGGAACTATATTCTGTAACAGGGAATGATCCGGATGGGGAACCGTTGTATCCAATCCAGGCAGAATCTCTCTTTGATCCGGCGCCGTATCAGGAGAATCCATATGAATTTGAGTACATGCTCTTAGATCGGATGCGTATGAACTGTGACTATTATCTTGGTTATGGGAGAAAAGCTGCATCCATATTAGGCGGTGATCCCCAGGGACATATCAAGGAAATGAAAGAATTATGGGAAAAATTTCCGGAAGATGGAAAGCCACAATGGCTTACATGGGAGGACATCCTCGATTATGAGAAAAAAATATTGTCCTAGCAAAAAAACAGATAAAGGAGAAATGGATATTTAAAACAAGGTATATCTGCACGTTACCGCAGCTGACACAGAAAAAGATCAAAGAGGAATTGATCATTTTTTTTACAAAAGAGGGATTTTCAAGGGATACGATTCAAAAAGAAGTAGAAGTAGCCATGAATGGGCGTCTTTGTGACTGTCCTATCATTATCTAAGAGAAAGTAGGAGGAATAATTTATGAAAGATGTAACCAAAGAAGATATACAAAAATATGTAAAGGATAAAGAAATCGTGTTTGCGGCACAGATTTTAGCTTTACGCACAAAAGAAGTTTCGTCGTCTGCATATAAAGGTGATCCGATCATAACGTTAGCAATGCAGCGGTTAAATGATCGGATTAGTGAATTAAACGAAAAATTTATGTCCGAAAAAAGAAAGGTGTTGTTTACCGATAGCATGAGTAACGATGCTGTTATCATGATAACAGATGCACCGAAGGGATGTATTGAAGATTTATGCCGTTTTGTGAATGAGTTTTACGGTGAAACAGAAAAGATTAACCAGTATTATAAAGATTTCAAAAGAGATTGGTATACCAAGATCATTTTTGACTCGGATGAAGATAGTACTTTCTACGGTTTTGGAGAGTATGAAAACAATGTAGAAGTCATTGGGTATGATGAGGTTTACAATCTATCTGATTATGTATCTGAAGAAGATTGTTAACACAGTTTCAAGGCGGGGTCTCCCCGCCTTTTTGATCATGTCTCCCCAACAAAACTTATGTTTGTACAGTGACAATATCCATGTTCACACTGCGTCAAACATTTTCTTGACATCCTCCGCATAGGTGTTTTTTAACTTCCAGTTATTTTCAGTCACATATTAATCCTGTGATACTCAAAAAATTAGAAAATGACTGGAGGTATAATTTATGCACAAAAAAACTATTTCATTTCTATTCGTTTTATTTCTTATTTTTTCGTCCATTTCAGTTTCTGCATACGACATTTCTGACGAAGAGAAAGTGATCCAAGTGGTCAAACAACGAGGATATACCATACCAGGTGTTTCTGCATCGATGAGAGATCTTACTGGGTTCAAATATCGGCATCCCGAAATATTCTGGACGGACATGATATGGCAGGGAAACACCGATACTGTTTGCATCACTTATCCAATGGATCAGAGTTCTAAAAAAGTTCAGCAGATGCAGAAAAGATTAAGCCGGAAAGTGAAAAAGATCAAAAAATCTATCCCCAAAACTTTAAATAAAACAAAAAAGACATTGGCAATCTTTGATTACGTTGCGACACATACCACTTATACGTTGGAAGGAGAAAATGTCTCTACAGCATATGGAGCGTTGGTAGAAGGACATGCACTGTGTGATGGATATACAAAAGCGGTTGCAACGGTGTACAAAGGGAACATTATAAAATTTAACAATGGACTGCCAATCTTACGCAGAGATACCGCCCAAACGAGACTACGGGCGGTATTTTTGTAGCTTGGCAAGAAAGGAGGAACAACCCCACCGGGGCCTGATGAAAAATCAGGCCCCTTTTTTCATGCTCAAAATCAGGAGGTAAACGTGTATGCCAGATGATAAAACCACAAAAGCCCCGGAGACGGCAGCGCCGGACACCGGGCCGGGCAAGACCCCGGAACAGGCCCCCGTCAAGGAGCCTGTGAAAACCGAACCGTCCGCGCCGGAACAGAAGCCCCCGGAGCAGGACGCAGACAAAGCCGCACCGCCGAAGGATAAGGAGTCCCCCACTTCCGAGAAGGCAGGCGCAGAGAAAAGCCCGAATGTTTCCGTCTACAACTTTTCGGAAATCATGGCCGAGAAGAAAGCGGCGGAAAAAGAAAAAGCGCCGGAGAAAGCAGCCACCTCACCGGATAAGGGAAAGGAGCCCGAAAAGCCGGATAAGGCTGTAAAGAAGGAGCCTGACAAAACAGCGGAGCCACCGAAGCGCAGGGGCCGCCCTCCGAAGGAGGCGCAGGCGAAAGCTCCGGCGGACAAGAAAAAGACCGCTCCGGCAAAAGAACCCGCCGCCCCGAAGAAAACTTCCATCTGGAAGGAACCGGCGG
>ERZ1643250.602-NODE-602-length-37054-cov-11.668910_pt1 | contig 37054 bp, 24 predicted proteins | sample MGYA00579262_ERZ1643250 | MGnify/ENA primary metagenome ERZ1643250 (study PRJEB29033, sample SAMEA4952265) | chicken gut metagenome | biome: Broiler Chicken; feature: Gastrointestinal Tract; material: Caecum | place: Ireland | collected 2018 | study: Broiler...
GCCAAAACTGCTTTTTCGTTTACCCCATCATCGATTCTAACCTAAAGAATTTGTATATTTATTGTCTCTATCAGATAAACTCCTTGAATATCTTTTAATAAAATTGAAATCTATTTATGCGTTAATAATAATCTGTCTTTTCTGATTACTTTTTCTCTTTCTGCTCCTTCAATTTTCTAAAACTCTGTTCACTAATAGCATGCTCAATCTTACAGGCATCTGCTTCTGCCTGCTTTGGATCAACGCCAGCTTTGATAAGTTCTTCTGTAAAAAATTGATGCCTCTCGTAGATTTTCTCAGCCACCTCTTTCCCCGTATCTGTCAGATATAAATAATGACTTTTATCCGTCGTCAAAAAGCCTCCTTCCTTTAGCGTATTGACCGCCACACATACACTAGGTTTAGACAACTTCATATACCGAGCCACGTCTACAGACCTTACAACACCTAATTTCCTATGAAGGATCAAAATTGCTTCCAAATAATCCTCTCCAGACGCATGAAGTTTCATGAGGACCTCCTACTGAACAATTTCCATCCGCTAGCCTTTTGTCTAGCTGAAACAAAATCAGCATATAGACCTTTTTGCTGAATCAGTTCAGAATGTGTACCATGTTGGACGATATGAGCATTATCCACTACAAGTATTTGATCAGCATTGCGAACAGTTTTTAATCGGTGAGCAATGATAATAATAGTTTTATCATGAGTCAATGTATCAATAGCGCTTTGCAATGCTGCTTCATTTTCTGGATCAACGCTAGATGTAGCTTCATCAAGTATAATAATTGGAGCATCTTTCAGAATAGCTCGTGCTATCGAAATACGCTGTTTCTCTCCGCCAGACAAGGTACAACCACCCTCCCCTACTCTAGTGGCATATCCTTCAGGTAAAGACATAATAAACTCATGACATTGCGCTTTTTTCGCCGCCTCTACGATTTGCTCATAACTTGCATCCGGATTTCCAAACTGGATATTTTTCTCAATAGTATCATTGAAAAGATAGACATTTTGAAACACCATGCTAATGTATTGCATAAGACTGTCGGCGGTAAATTGCTTCACATCTTGTCCCCCAACAAGAACTTGCCCCTCCTGTACATCCCAAAATCGGGCAATCAGATTACACAGCGTGGTTTTTCCTGATCCAGACGGTCCTACGATAGCGCAAGTAGTTCCCTGTGGCACATACATTGACACATGATCGATTATTTTTCTTGATCTTTCATATCCGAAAGACACATCTCGAAGTTCAATATCAAACCGCTGCAGAGTAAGTTCATTTGCTGTCGTATCCATTTGCGGAATATCAGTTACTTCTTCCAAGCGGTTTAATCCTGCGGTAACAACACGAGAAAGAAATGCACCATTTCCCATTTGCTCCATCTCAGCAAAAATAATAAAGGCACTCACAATCACCATGAGACACCACGATAGCGATAGAGTTCCCTTCAAATACATCAGGACAGCAGTCAACATAAGAATACATCCTGTCAGTTTGTAAACTGCAGAATACCATTTCATCAATGCCATAGAAGCATGTTCCTGCGCCAAATCAGCATTTTTCTTTTGTCGAAAAGAATCATAAACGTTACTTTCACTGTCCTCTGTCTGTGAAAAAGTACGCAGCACTGCGATACCCCGGATATATTCTAAAACGTGTGTGGTCATATTTTCCTGAGCGGCTAATACCTTTGGTGCATGTTCATTGGCAACTTTCTGGATAGAATGAAGTATTAAAATTCCTATAAGCAATCCTCCAAGCGTTATAAAAGCAAAAATCGGAACAGAAATTAAGAAAAAAATAATCATTACAAACGCCATTAATATTCCGCTAGTCAAATCTATTACAGCCATCATTGAATACTGTTCCAGTTCTGTCACAGTTGTTGTCAGCACATTCTGTATACTTCCCAAACGTTGCTCAGAAAAATAACCCATAGGTGCCTTACGCATTAATAGTCCAACACGTAGTCTATAATCACGAAATATGTCAAATCCCTTTGCACTCATGGAAACATCCATAAGCCACTGAAAGAGGAAACGTCCCAACACGCTAATACATAAAACAATTAAAGCATTCCAAATCACAGTCATCGTCATATCATCGAGATGGTCGGCTACAATATAAACTGCCAACAACATAATTGCCATACATACACTTTTCAAAAAATTGAAGAGAATACCGAGCAATATTTTTATCTTATAATTTCCCGCCAGATCAAGTATTCTTTTAATCATTACTATCATTACCGCTCTCTCCTTCTTCTAAATTTGATGTACCAATATACTGCTGCCACATTCGATGATATAACGGACAGTTATTCAGCAACTCTTGCTGGGTTCCTCTTGCTATAATATTTCCCTTATCCACCACAAGGATTTGTTCTGCATTCTGGATCGTAGATAATCTATGTGCTACCACCACAAGGGTTTTTCCATTCACAAGTCGTCCAACAGCCTCTTGTATTTGCGCTTCACTTTCGGGATCAGCATAGGCAGTCGCTTCGTCCAAAATAATAAGGTTCGATTGTTTTAGCATAGCTCTTGCAATGGTAATCCGCTGGCGTTCGCCACCCGAAAGACGGTTGCCTGCGTCCCCAACAAAAGTATCATAGCCTTGCGGCAACTTCATAATAAATTCATGGCAGTTTGCAGCTTTTGCTACAAACTCGACTTCCTGATCAGATGCTCTTGGATTTCCCATACGTATATTCTCACGAATAGACTTGTTAAACAGGAAATTGTCTTGTGCTACATAGCTAATCTCTTGCATAAGCTGATCAAAGGGGATATCTTTAATATCTCTTCCTCCATAGCAGACCATGCCGGAACTTGCATCCCAAAATCCTGCCATCAACTTAGCAATAGTCGACTTGCCAGATCCAGAGGCCCCAACGATAGCTGTCATTGTGCCCGGCTTTGTCTGAAAGGAAATACCATGTAGCACTTCTTTAGCATTATCATAGGAAAATGTAACATTTTCAAAAGTATATGCACTATCATCCAATTTAACTGTTTCCTCTGGACGATTTTGTTCCTGTATTGCGAGGAAAGCTTTCACAGGTTTCAAGTTTGCAGTAATCGTTGTCAACATTTCACCAGCACTTGCCAATTTCATTAGCGGCGCAATAGCGCCAATCGGTATAATGATGCAGGCAACAAGTATAGGAAGTGAGATCTGATGGTTCATATAGAGAAATGCGCCAACCGGCAAGCTTCCCAGCATTGTAGATGGCAGGATTGCTTTCACTGCAGCCATCCAAAACCAGCATTGACTCCACCAATCAAGTGTACTATTATGAAAAAAATTCACCGAATCAGAAAACTTACCGAAAGAAGCACCTGTACGCCCATAGGCTTTTATAACCTGAATACCTCCAACATACTCAACCAATGCAGCATTCATTTCATTACCGCTTCGTAGATAAATTTCCATTTTTTCACCATATCCACGTAACATTCCTAAAATAAAAGGAATGCAAAGAGGAATTGTAATCAGCGATGCTAATCCCATACGCCAATCCAATACGAACAGCAAAATAATACAGATCGCTGGAGCAGCAATATTTGATGGTATTTCTGGGATAAAATGTGCAATAGCATCTTCTAATTTTGCGACGTTATCTACAATTAGATTTTTATATACACCAGATGGTGTATCCAACATTACTCCCATGGGTACCTTACTCATTTTCTGCGCAATCGCACATCGAATATTGCAAAGAATTGTAAAAGCAATTTTGTGACTGCGACTAGAAGCCACAATGCTAAGTACGGTTTTAACTATGATTCCAGTAGCTGCAATGCCCGTCCACAATAAAGTGGCTTTCAACGTTGCTGTACCCGCAAATACTTCATTTGCAAGCATAGCGGCCGTCAAATAGGGAAGCATACCAAAAAGTTCAGATAAGACGGTCAGAATAACAGATAGAGGCATCTTGCCTTTGGCATCGCCTGAAAACTCAAATAGAGTCTTAATTGGATTATCTTCCTTCTTTTTCATAACTCCACTCCTTTCTCTGAGCCAAAAAATCGTTGAACCCGTTCCCCATTCTGGGTATCATACGGTCCATACCACTTTACAGTTCCGTTTTCAATAAAAATAAAATAATCGCAACACTCCGCAATCAACTCAGGATCATGTGTGATGATTAGTGATGTTATTCCAATTGAGCTTAATTTTTTGAGGCAATTTGAAACTTCCAACATATGTTGATAATCTAAGCCACTTGTGGGTTCATCAAAGACCAGTATTTCCTTTTTCGAAGCAATAGCGCTTCCAATAGCTACACGCTGTTTTTGTCCACCAGATAAGGAAAGAGGATGTATAGCTCTTAAAGCGGACAAATCCATATCATGTATAATTTCATCAACGATTTCTTTGCGCTCGGTATTATTTACATGTCTCACGCTTATATCTATTTCATCTTCAACACTTTCTGTAAAAAGCTGATGATTGACATCTTGCATGACTAAATAACATATTTTCAACCGTTGTCGGTTATTGTATTTTTTTGCTCCAACTAAAAATGAACCTTTTGCCTTTTTTTCCAGTCCGCACAAGCAACGAGCAAAAGTAGTTTTTCCAGCTCCGTTTTCCCCAATAATCCCAACAATAGCTCCTTTGGGGATGGATAAATTGGGTACATGGACACCACTGCCATCTTTGTATTGAAAAGATATGTTTTTTACTAAATATTTGTCTGTATTATTGCGAGTTTGAACCTTAACAGAAGAAGGAAAAGAGATAGGACATGTCGAACGCAATCCGTAACGTTTGATTTCATCTGAAGATAGTCTCCAAAACTTTTGAGCGGTCCAGTCTTCGATGATTTCTCCATCTCTCATATAAATGACCCGATCTGCCACCCCTTTCAAATAACTAAGCCTGTGTTCCGCCACTATAACAGTCTTTCCCTGCGTCTTCCATCTCAAAATAATGTCTTTTAACATCCAAATAGAATTCCAATCTAAATTAGATGTAGGCTCATCCAAGACAAAAACATCCGGCATCGGTATGGAAACGGAAGCACAAGCTATTTTCTGCTTTTCACCACCAGATAAGTGAAACAGATTACGTCCAACAAGTTTTTCTATTTCAAAGTCTCTAATTGCTGTATCTAAATACTGATCAATTTGCTCAACAGGTACAGCTAAATTTTCACACCGGAAAACCAATTCACTGGTAGTATCAATATTAAAAAACTGTGAACGTGGATTCTGAAAAACAGATCCAACCTTGCGGGCAATCTTATGAATAGGTTGTTTAGATATATCATTGCCATCAAACAAAACCTTTCCAGTGAGTTGTCCCTCATAGTAGCTTGGTATAAGTCCATTTAAAAGCCGTGTAATCGTTGTTTTTCCACATCCCGAACTTCCACATATAAGGACGACTTCGCCATTGCGAACAGACAGGTTTACGTTCGTAAGTGAATTGTCCTGTTCGCTATCCTTATAGCGGAAGGACACATTTTTTAGTTCTATCATTGCGCCCCTCCTTAAAACAAATAATAGAGAACCAGCGCAGCAGTCAATAAAAGCATTAATATGGTATCAGCAGCTCTGATTTGAATTTTACAATAAGTGCTTCTTTTCGTATTTACATCAAGGCCGCGTGCAACAGCAGCAGCAGATAATTCATCTCCAATTTGAACAACAGAGACAATCAACGGTACAAGTCTGTATTCCATCATAGCAATCGGTCCTTTTCGGATACCAATGCCACGCATTTTCATCGCATCCTGAATACTGTGGTATTCATCTGCAACCGTAGGAAAAAAACGAAAGATCACAGCAAAAGGGATGGCGATTTTACGAGTAATATGCATCTTTTCCATTGCTGCCACAAATTCACTAACCTTTGTTGTCTGTAAAAAGCTCATAGCAATAAACAATGTAGGCAGCATGCGAAGAACTACCTCTACCAACAAACGGATAATAATTCCTATCAAGCTCATTCCAGATATGTACTGAAGTAGTTCATTAGCCCCAAAAGCCACACAATAGATTGTGACATAGGCTACAGCAAGTCCAGACTTCCTGATGTTTAGTAGCATCAGAAAAGCCAGTCCTGCAAATACTATTTTAAGAATACCATCCATCTCACTTTCGGCTGATGAAACCATTATGACACTGAATGCCATTAATGAGTAAAGCTTTGTTCTTGGGTCAAAATGGATTAAGGATTGCTGCATATTTGCTGAAGATTTTTTAATCATTACGCAATTCCCGCCCGTTTAAAGTGCTTGTTCAATACGGCGTGACCTATCAGTGCACCGATAACACCGCCAACAACAGTTGCAAGAATAACAACGGGAAGCATATAGCCCTGCACTAAGACAGCAAGTCCATTTGCAAAAGCATCTCCCTGGCTAGCACGATACATTTCAACATAGGCATCGCCCATGATGAACATCGGAAGTTGTGTTCCGATTTGCCAAATACTGAATACTGCATAACCTACAAGCATAGCTCTCCAGCTTTTGTATTTTCCGGCTTTCATAATGATATCAGCGAGCAAGCCAAATACAATACCAGTAATTAACGCATAGTATCCATATCCCATAAGGAAAAAAATGAGACCCAAAAGTACCCCCATAATTGTCACAAGTCCAAATGATTTTACTTTTGTGTAGAAAAGTATACAAGGAATACCCGCAATAATTGCGGTTAATACAGGGTAAAAGACTGCCATTACCGGCACAAATCCGGTCATTGCACACACATAAAATAATACAAAATAAATAACTGTGAAAATTGCAACATTTACAAGATCACGAATGCTAATTTTTGAAGTTTGCACATTATTATTCATAAAAATTTTCTCCTTTGATTTCTAGTATGTTAGTTCTTTCTAACTCATCTGTCAAAAGATAGCCGATGTTTTGCGATTTCTTTAATATCAAATCATCGGCCTTAAAAATATTCAGATATGTTTTCATATAAGTTACTATAGTGTATTTAACTAGACCAAATAGCATCACCCACTTTCCCGCCTTCAAAAATCGTTTTCCAGCCAGCATTGAAGAATTCGCTCATACTCTGTATGTGTTTTTTGGCATCTTCCTTTGACATATCATGGATAACAGTTTCAAAAAGCCCTGTATAAAAAGCACTAGACAATAAATGTGCTAATTCCATCGTCAAGCGTCCCGATGTAATTGCATCGTTTCCTGTTTTTTCAATGTACTGCAAAGTTGTCTGCGTATCAATATCAACTACTCTATGCATAAATTTCTGATAATACTTCGTTTCTCCACTCAGAAGCATAATCTTAAATTCATCCATATGAGCAAAAACAAAATCCATCAATTTTGAAAATTTGCCATTTGAGTATGTATTGATTTGTGCTTTTTGAGCAATTGGCTCTAAAGATGTAAAACCAGATAGTGTATTTTGCAATAGATCACAAAATTCATTTGCTACTGGTTGAACAATACTGTAATATAATCCTTCTTTATCAGAATACCTATACAGTAGAGAACTTTTTGTAGTGCCGGCTTTTTCGGCAATCATGCGTAGAGAAGCATTATCGTATCCCTTTGCAAGAAATTCTTCTTTTGCATATTTGATGATGTTTTCCGTTACTCCTTCAATCATCTTTGCCATAAAAAAACCTCTCCTCGCACTTTTAGACCATCAGTTTAAACCGATGGTCTAAATATACCATAAAAAAAAAGTTCCGTCAATAAGTAAATGACCGAGCATACCTCTAAGTCTAGAATGGCAAAATGTACAAAGCAGTTATTAATAATTATTATGCTGCAGTGGAACCGTCAGCCCGCTGTGGCACAGTCACTTGTCCGGACTAACGGAGCCATCTGCTTGCAGTTTATTTATATGCTCATTGTTTTGCATATATGTATTTGCTTAGCAAGTTTAGGTATAGACAAAGTTAATCTTTAATGTTTCATGAAGATTTGCCTATAACATCTGCTAGTTTTAGAGCATTCGGTTCTGTTTCAATGCAGGTATAATGATTTCCCTCAATTTCAGTAACAGTAAACTCTCCTAAACATAATTCTCTCCAATACATTATGTTTTTTTCTTTATCATAGAATTCGCTTACAGGTTCTTTAGCAGCCAAATACCGCACATCCCCTACAAATGGTTGTGCTTCATACCAAGTAGACTTAAACGTATGCTTGTATGTCTTAAAAAGAACTTCTGCCATTTCTATATGCATTTCATTTCCCGTATTCTTTTTACTTAAATCAGCATATAATATAAAACGTTCTCTTAGTGTCATACTATTTAATTCCATAAACCGTTTTGTAATCCTTCTTAATTGTTCATCCTCATTATTATCGAGACTAGCACCTCTTGGTATACTTCCATATTTATCTAGAATTACTTTTATCATATAAGAAAAATCTGATGTATTAATGCCCACATCCTCCAAAGAAACATAAATATTGGGAAGATACAATGCCTCAATAATTAAATCATCATCAATTTTAAATGGAACCAACTGGCTATCTATCAACACTACTTCTTTTATATTAAATCCTTTTTCTAAAAGCCGAGCTCCTACTTCTAAAGCAATCCAGCCTGCGTAACAATATCCAATAAGTTGAAATTCTTCATAATCATATTGTGATAGCTGTGCAGCATAATCATCAGCTAATTTAATTACAGTTTCATCATAATTTAGTTTATAATATTCATCTGGATTCCTTATTGAAATTCCTAAAATTTTCCCTTGCTTTTGATCAATCAGATGCGGAATAAGCATACGGAAACAGTTTAATGTACCTAAGGCCGCATGAAATACAACCCTAAGAGTTTTCCCGTTATCCTCACCATACTCTGAATAAACCCCATTCCCTTTATAGCCTTCAATAGTACTATTGTTCAACAAAGCATTATTGCTTTTACTTGTAGCATCTTGCATTTTCTCTCTTTTCTTGTCGATAAACCTGCATAATTCATAGAGACTTGGATAATTCAATATTTCTCTCAAAATGGAATCAAAGGCCATATCAGGAACAATCTGCTCCCGTATCTTTCCTGCTACCTGAGCCATAATTAAAGAATCTGCTCCCTTTTCGTAAAAATTATCTTTATTTGAAGACAATTTTATACCATATTTGTTCCATATTAAGGCCACTTCTTGCTCAGTTTCAGTAAAGTCTGTTATATATACCTCACTTTTTTCTACTACTTCTGCTTCTTCTATTTTCCATTCTTCTAGCTTACGTATATCTATTTTTCCATTCACTGTTAATGGTAATTCATCAACAACCTGAATTTGAGTCGGAACCATATAACTTGGTATTTTATCTAGCAGCTGTTTGCGAATTGCTTTTTCATTCACAACGTACTTATCTATTTTAAATTGTTTTAGAAATAATCTTATGTTTAAAGCTGCTATTGCCTCCTTATTTTGTGGTATTACCATAGTTGAAGTACCGTCATCTATATCCTGTAGTAAATCAATCCACTGTTTCTCATTAATTAGGATGCTAGTCTCCCTAATATCATCTTCTGCTTTTTCCATCATAAAAGCCTGGCTCCCTAAAATCCATGCTTCTTCCTCAACTGGTTCTGTAAATAGGAAATATCCACCCGCAGTGATTAAGTCTCTAATAAATTTTAAACTCTTTTTTATGTCTTTAGCATTTTCTAGAACTCCTACTGCAATAATTATATCATATGTATTAGGATAAAACCCCTGCGCTCTATAATCTATATCTATATCTAAGAGTTTAAAAATAACATTTTTGTAATCCTTTAATTTATTTTGTGCATTAGTAATAAAATACCCTGTTTTATCGGTAAACGTATATTCAATGTTTTCCATACTTGACAACAATATTTCTGAGGTCGTTCCTGTTCCAGCTCCAATTTCTAAAATTCGAATTTTTCTGTCTCTACTTTCACTGATCTTCTGTACAATTGTCTGTATACATTTATTCAAATATCTCGACATTATATTCTGCTTATACATTGATGAAGTTACTAAATCTTTTCCTTCAGGATACAGTAATTTTATAGGATCACATTCGTTTTTCAACAACTTTTCCAGATTTTTTGAACATTGTATAATATATTCTAAGAATTCTGAGTATCCAAAATCAAGATCCCACCTTTTAATAAGTGTATCTTTTATTTTGTCATATGAATTTAAGATTGCTTCGTCATAATGAGGAATGCTATCAACTATACTTATCTTATTGGATTTTTGCAATAAATTGAACCAGCTTTCTACCAGCCAATGGTAACTTGCGCTAATTCCTGACTTCGTGTAGCAATTATCAAGTCCTGTTTGTATATCAAATGCGCCAAGCCTTTTTAGAGTTACTAACATCGAAATTTCCATCATTTCATTCAGTAAATTCTCTATTTCTGTCATACTTTTTATGTTAACATTTCTAAAAAGCTTCATACCTTGCTCATTAGCATAATTTATCATTAGCATATTTTTATTATGATTTGTCTCATAATCATACTCGGCATTATCACTCTCTACAAAGGCATATAAAGAGACGTCATAATCCTTTTTATAAGCTATTGTTACTGCATTTTTTACTCCTTCTATCTTTTTAATATTTTCATTAACTTCTCCAATTTCAATTCTGTGCCCATTTATCTTTACTTGATCATCTTTTCGTCCCAAAAATTCAATATTTCCATCGGGTAGATATCTCCCAATATCTCCTGTACAATACATTCTTAAGTTTTCTGTAGGATGTATTATAAAGGCAGAATTAGTTAGCTGATCGTCATTATAATAGCCTTTTGCAAGCCCTTTTCCTGTGATATATAAATCTCCTGGTACCCAAATTGGGCATTCTCTTAATCTTTTATCTAATATTCTAAATTCTTGATTGGCTAAAGGTTTGCCATATGGTATACTCCTCCATTCTTTTTTAAGTCCTTTGTATTCAAACATAATACTCCATATAGAAGCTTCTGTTGCTCCACCCAAACTAATTACTTTTAAACTAGGACAATACTTTTTTAATAATTCCGGTAATTCTACAGGAATCCAATCTCCTGATAGTAATGCTAACCTTAAAGAATTTATTTTGACACTACCTTCAGACTCTAAGAATGCCACGAACATTCTTGCAAAAGCAGGAACGGAATTCCAAATAGTTATTGAATATTCTTTTACCAACTGTGCCCAATGCGAAGGATCTCTCTTCTTTTCAGGATCAGGGTAAACAATACAACCTCCAACTGATAGCAAGCCAAAAATATCATAAACTGACAAATCAAATGTTAATTCTGAAAGTCCAATTGCCGTATCTTTTTCAGATATACCGAAGCGGTGATTTATATCTTCAATAGTATTCCATACTGCTTGATGGGTAATTACTACTCCTTTCGGCGTGCCTGTAGAACCTGATGTAAAAATAATATAGGCTGTTTCTTCAGGAGATATTTTTTCATAATCAAATTGACCACATTTTTCTTCCAGTGTATCTACTTGAATAACATTATATTTATCCACCTCCTGCAAATTGTTATTTGATTTTGTCAAAATACATTTAGCATTAATAGATTCTAAAATTATATTTCTCCTATTAATCGCTTGTTGTCCATCTATAGGCACGTATACTCCTCCATTTAATAAAGTTCCCAGAACAGCGACAACTTGATAAACCGATTTATCCATAATAACTGCAATTTTATCACCTTTTTTATAACCACACATTTGCAATTCATTTTTAACTGCATTTGCTTTTGATAGTAATTCGCCGTATGTCATTGTAATTTTAGAATCAATAATCGCCACTTTATTCGGATTGTTTTGCGCATATCGTATTATATTTTCGTGTATTAATTGTGGTTTTATAGTTCTAAATGTTCTGTTTGCTTGTTCAAAAATGCTACTCTGCCTTTCCGGCAATTTACACTCTATATGTTTATTCCAGATTTCAGTGTCGTGTACAACACTTTGCACAAGATTTTCAAAAGACAAAAACATATCCGCAATCAAATCCTCCGGAAATACGTTTTGCCGATAGTCCCAATTAACTATCATTCCAAAATCTCCGTCCATTGCTTGGCAGTCTATGAATACTTGAGGTGTTTGGCTAATTCCGTCTCCTTCATAGCTACCAATCATCTTATGATCTTGATGATTTGTTAGACCAATAGCACTTGTAAATACAAATGGCATTAATATTTTCTCATTTTTTCTTCTTTTTTGTAATTCCCTTATCACTTCGATACCATTGAATAAATTATGATCCAAATCATTAAATAATTGTCTATTTACTGTTTCTACTAACGTTTCAAAGCTCTGTCTTTCCTCTAAATTTATTTCAAGTAAATTTATAGAAGTAAAGTCACCAACAACTTTATCAATATCATTATGAATTGGTAGCCTATTTAAAACAGTTAAATTAAGTGAGAATTTTTTATTTTCACTCCATCTTTCTATACATAAAGCGTAACAGCAAAGTAATAATGTAGTTGATGTAATTCCTTTTTTCTTAGCTTTTTCTTTAAATACTTTCCATTCTTCTTTAGATAATTGTAAAGACTTTCTTAAGAATCTCACTGGATTTGATTCATTATTTTGGTCTATTTTCGGTAATTTCGGTGCTGAATAAAAATTATCTATTCGCTTCATCCAATATGCTTTATCTTTCATATAAGATGCTGTTTTGGTTTTCTTTCTTTCAGCTATCACATAATCCCTGAAGCTTACTCCTATTTGCGGATTTATTTCACTATTGCCATAAAAATATAATTGTTCAAATTCTAAAATTAATCTCCAAATACTTGTCCAATCTGCTATTAAAAAATCCATGGAAAGGTGTAGAATATCGCCTTCTTTTGTTTTTGTTATCGCTAATTCAAATAGGGGCCATTGCTCCGTATTATATATACTATGGCTCATCTTTTCTCTTATCCTCGATAAAGCGATGTCATCATTATCATCAAAATTCATTTCTACCACAAACTGAGGCACTCTTTCTAATATTTGCTGATATCCATCAGTTTTAATAATAGCTCTTAGCATCTCATGCTTATTTATCAATCTGTTCCAGATCTCTTGAACCTTTTGCAGTTTGAGTTCTGGATATTTTATTTCAATGTAAATATGGCAAGCTGTATTTCCATATTCAAATACATCTGTTCTACCTAATAAATATGCCGATTGAACATCAGTTAATGGGAATGGCAAGAACCTATGTTTAGAATCTTCTTCCATTTCTATAGTGTTATCGTCTAAATATTGAATTAATTCTGACTTATTTTCCTTCAATGCTGTTAAGATTTCATTTGATAGTACTCCCATTGGGGCCTTATACTTTAGTTTCCCATGCTCTGTCCATATTTGAATATTATTGTCTTCTAATATTTCTATCAACTTATCAATTTTCATCACATTTTTCTCCTTAAATCATTCATTTTTTTAGGTGAATAACTAATCTTGGCACCATGTAGCAGCTTTGGGTCTAGCTTTTTTGAGATGCCACTAATAGCTACATCTGCTATTTCTGTACTATTTCCTTGCACAATTTCAATCCTGCTATCGTTTTCAAACAATTTTTTGTATGTTTTTTCCAAGTCTGGAACGACACGAACAACTATTTTAATTATCTCTTTTGCGCCATTATCATGCACAATTTTCTCGGGGCGCTGGTTCGAATTATATTTAGACACAATAAACGGAAAATCTGTAGGTCGTAAATAGAATAGGCTATATTTAACAACATTTCCACATTCTTTTTTTCGGCTCCCATCTATGACTTTTGATGTGCTTATTCCTAATTTTTGAATTTTCTTCTGAATTTCCACTAATTTTTTACGATTTATACTCGCACATTCATTATATTTTTCATCATTATTTTCATCCTCGCCTGCTATATCACACCATCCTTCTTGTAGTTGATACCATTTGTGCAATTTATCACCTGCCGCTTTGCCGCAAAATAAACTTATTAACTTGCTGAATATATAATAACCCTTACTTTCTTCAAATAATTCAATAAAAGGGCCTTTGCCAAACCAAATCAATGCATTATTTGACTTGGTTGGTACACTTCCCCATTCAACAGAAAAACCTAATCTCTTAAAGTCTTTAACCGCTTGGCTAAGATTATTCACTTTGCATATAATATGTGCACACTTTAACATTATATTTCCTCAACAAATCTTTCTATAAGCTTCTCTACCAAATAATATTTCACTATTTTCACTTTACGTTTCTTTTTTAGAAATAATGTATAATTTCTGCCCAAATTTATCCATTACATTACCTTTCTCTGGTAGTTCCATTACTTCTTGAACTAAATCATTTTTACGGATTAAGTTGATCCACTGGTCATTCGTTAAGAATGTAGTATTGCTTTTATTTCTTATGTCGTTTGGCTTTGCAACCATAAAAGCCTGAGAGACCAAAATTTCAGGGGCTTCAACTATTGGCTCTGAGACAAGCATATATCCTCCAGGCTTTACAAGACTTATTAAATAATCCATAGTTTTTTCAGAATCACATGCATTATTTAAAACCCCAGCTGCAATTAGAATGTCTGCTGTTTCGTTTATAAAACCTTGTTCTTTTGGATCCTTATCAATATCCAATATCCTATATTGTATTTGCTTGCACCACCTAAATTTTTCTTTTGCCTTAGCGATAAAGAAATTTGAAATATCTGAAAATACATATTGACTTATTCGGATGTTTTCTTTTATAGCAAACATATTTAGTATCTCTTCAGTTGTAGCCCCAGTGCCTGCACCCACTTCTATAATATTTAATTCTTCACTATGTCCTGAAATTTTCAAATTATATGCTATTCTTCTTACCAGCTCCACAAATAGACTATTCATATATCTTGTTATAATTGTATTTCTATACAAAGCTTCTGCATATAACATCTTCCCTTCTGGAAATAATAAATGAGTAGCTTGAATTTTTCCTTGTAGTAATTCTTTTAAATGATTTACATTGTTCAATAAGTACTCCATCACTAATGGTGATCCAAGATTATTACTCCAAATTTCTTCTACTACTGACCATTGATTTTTGCATGTCGTATGATCAATCACTTGCTTAGGTATATAAGTATCTGGTTGCTGAATAGTTATATATTTCTCAGATTTTAATAGTTCTATCCATCTCTCCAGCAAGCTTCTATACTTAGGTAATATTTGTAATCTACTCATTGTTTCATCAATATCAATATCCCATAAATATATCATATTTCTTTGTAATATATTTATCATAGAATAACAAACCGCTTTTTTCATTTCTTTTAAATACTTATCTATTATTGTTGCATCAACATCTTTAGTCACTTCTTTAACACATTTTTCTATTATGGGGGGATCAAGCATTAGTTTGTATGAATTGTTTTTTAGATAGTTTTCTTCCATTAAATCAATCGCATAAATAGTTTTATGCGTATTACCTTTAATAAGGTTAGCAAAGCCTACTTTTTGTGTTAAATCGTGCCACATTGTTGAAACCAGCAATTCTTTTTGAAAAATTACTAATGGATTTTTTCTTCCTTGAATCACCTCTATAGCTTCCAGCAAATTTTGGGTGATTGCGTTCGTCCATTTATTTTTTAATGTACTAATAAAACTACCATGTTCGTCATTCCCTATATAATCATATGTATTTTCATTTAAGTGAACCGGATAATTACTCATTAAGCCTCTATCGTTATACATAGAAACCGGTACATATAGTCGTGGGTACCACAATACAGGACCATGTGTATCTGATAGCACTAAGTGCCCTCCATCTGTACCTATTGTGATTTTATGTAATAAATGCATATAATTGTCCGGATCATCTGGATCAATTTCATTATTAATTTGATATGTTATCGGTACGTTTTGTATTTTTCCCATTACAACATGAAAAGGACCATTTTCACGATTAATCCACTCTAAACTCCATGGTTTCATTGTAGAAAAAATATGCGCTAATATATCTATAAGTGGATATGATACTTGAGTAGAACATGTTGCTTCTACATATAGTGCCTTTTGCTGTTTTAATAATTTTAATGCACTATTAATAAATATTTTTACTGCCGGAAGATGAACATATAAATCGCAGGTTAAAAAATATACATTATTTTTTCTTGCCAAACGAATACATTCCGCCATATCATTTTTGTGTATAGGTTGTTCCTGCAATACACTAATTTTCATTTTTAATAAGGACTTAGCTAACATACTCCCATTTCCTCCTAAGGCTCCGGAGCGTAATACAACACATGCTAAGTCGATATCATGCGGAATGTTTTCTATTTCAGTTATCAACGGTACTTTATACTCTGTTGCACATTGTTTAGATCTTTCGCTTCCCTTGGCGAATATAGCTACCAACTCAAAGATTTCTGGGTTTTGTCTTATTGCTTCTATATAAAACTTTCCAAATGTAGTTCCACATACAATTACTCGTATTTTTTTATTCAATTTATATTTCTCCTTCCTGTAAATAATTAAGTTGATCGATAGAGCTGTCATAAATGTAGGATTTTACCTCATCCATTTTATCGACAAAACTCTTAATAAAATCAGACGCTTTACTGATTTCGCTCAGGGATTTAATACCATTTTCAATATTTCCACCTAAAACATGTTCAACGCTTTCAGCAACAACCATACTCGTCAAATCAGCCTGTGACTTTGCCTTTAGCATTAATGTTTTTACCCTTTTGTTTCCACTAGTAATTCCTTTAATTTCAATAAGAAATATAACATAACTTTCTTTCCCCAACATTTCCAGTTGCGATCCTTCACACAGTAAATGAATTGCAGCACTAGACCTATCAGGATAAAATATCCTTGCCTGATCCAATAATTTGTTCATCTTTTTGCCTTCAACAACTAGATTCCATGTCCCCTTTTGGGGTTTTAATCTGTCAACTACAAGCAATGATTCTTCATCAACATAAGGATAAACATTTACAGTGTCATTAAAGAAAGGAATAACTTTTTCTTGTAATCTTAGTTTGCTGTTTAAAACAACCTTACTTTGCTTCCACATAGCAAGTGGAATATTTTTCTCATTTGTAATTCCATGTAAATAGTCCTCCGCCGCTACTTTTGTAAATGTATCTCGGCCTCCAAAAAAAACGTTCATTTCTTCTATGGAATCAAAGTCTTGGCCTAAATATATTTGTAATAAGCCACTTAGTCCTGGAGATGTTCCGACACCGTACAATATCGTCCTGCCAACTTTTTCTCCCTTATAATGTTTTATCGGCTCAGGAAAGCCTATATCCAACAAATGAATATTATTTTCCATACAAGCTTTTTCAACTATTCCCTGGTTTTTCCAAGATGGCCCTGTACAATTTATAACTAATTTACAAGATTTTACAAATTCTAATAACTGAGTAGGATTATATATATCCACATTTTGAAATCTTAGATTTCCTTTATCCATAAATGTTTCTTGTTTTAAAAGAGCGTTTCTTCCTCCGATTAGTATCGTATAACGATCCATTAATCTTTTCACAATGCGCTTTCCTATATCACCATACCCACCAAGTATTCCTATCATTCTCATCTCTCACCTTTCCGTATATGATATCTGTATTTCTGATATTCTGTTAATCACATAAAATATATTATTTTTCTAAATTTCGCCCTCAACATATTCTTCTTCTATGTTTAGCTTATTTTTTAGCATTTCAGCCATTTGACCGAAATATGGATTATTTAAGATATCTGTAAGCGAAATTTCAATATTATATACATTCTTAAGTTCAACCAATAATTTCGTTGAAAGTAGGCTATCTCCTCCCGCTTCAAAAAAGCTTTCTGCCTTTGAAATGCTCTTTCTCCCTAATATTTTCATCCAAACCTCAGCAAGTTTATACTCATCTTCCGAAAAATCTGAATAGTCTTCTGTTTCTTCCGCAAGGTACTTTATATCTGTTAGTATTTTATCTCTATCAACTTTTTCATTGTCGGTTAGAGGTAAATCAACATAGTAATAATACTCCTCTGGAATCATATACTCAGGTAAGTTTTCTTTCAGTTTAGACTTAACCTGAAGTTCTATATCAGCTATAGTTTTGGACTCCGCTATTGCCTCTATATACTCCATACCATCTGCTTCCATAAATTCCGCATTCTTTACTCTAAATCCCATAGTGGACAATAATCGTATCCATTCTTCAATCTGCAGAAAAAATGTGTCATATTCCAAACTACCACCTCTTTTACTAGTTTCAAGTACGTAAGAAGTAATTAACGCAATCGGATCCTCTTTTCCACATTCAATAATTAACAGTTTTCCTCCATGCTTTAGCAGCATGCTAGCAAGTCTCAGACCATCTAACTTATTTTGAAATTGATGTAAAGTGTTTACTGCAATAACATAATCGCATGAATTTAAATACTGACTATCAACCATACCGTTAGACACTACTGAGAATTGACATTTGTTTTCAATAATATCACTGTCGTATGCTTCAGCTAACATACTAGAAGACTCATCAAATAATATATATTCCTGCCCGGCCGTATTTTTATCCAAAATTTCAACTAATTTTCCAGTCCTAGCTTGAATGATTCCAATTCGATTACTTTTATTACTGGAATTAATATTATGCACGATTTTATCCAAAAACGCTTTTAGATCTGTGCTTTCAAAAACTAATGATTCAGGATTAAATTGATGATATTTTAATAATTCATTTGCTGAAACTTTACCGGAAAAAATATCTAAATATAGTGGTACATAATTATCGTAGGTACCAACATCATTAATATTCTTTATTTCTCTTTGGCACCGTTTCTCCCATAGTTTATACAACGGTTTCATTTCTTCCGTTATTTGTAAACCATTATTTTTTATAAAGCCTAATAGTTTTTGAATAAAAACCAATACTTCCTTTTGCCTTGTAGAAGAATTTAAACTATTTCCTTTGTAAAATTCTATTCTAGTATTGCAGCCTTCAATCGAACTAACATGTGGCTTAATAGCTGCAATCAATTTTGGTCTATGATTGCTTTGCGAGAAAACCACAACTGTTTTATCAACTTTGCCACTTTTAATAATATTACTTTCTATTTCTTTCAGTTCAATCCTATAACCGTTCAGCTTTATCTGATAGTCTTTGCGTCCTAAAAATTCGAGATATCCTGCTTTTGTTTTCTTTACTAAATCTCCGGTTCTATACCATCTATCACCTTTATATAAAACAAATCTTTCCTTTGTCATATCCGGATTGTTGATATATCCTTTTGCCACCCCCAATCCTCCAATCCACAGTTCACCAACAGTGCCACCTAAACACTCTGCATTTTTTTCATCCATAACTAAAACCTTTTGATTTGATAGTGGATATCCATATGGTACCGTAACAGCATCACAGCCAGACGAATTTACAACAAAATATACTGACCAAATTGATGCTTCCGTCGCTCCGCCTAACGAAACAAAGATACAGTCCTTTGTTATACGCATTGTCCTATCATACAATTCAGAATGTACCCAGTCTCCAGATAATAAAACTTTTTTCAAGGGTAAAACTGCTTTTTCTGCTTCTGCTATAGTCAATAGCATTTCATAAATAGCCGGTACTGAATTCCATAAGGTAACTTGCTCTTTCAAAAGAAGTCTCAGCCATTTATCTGCTGCTTTTCTATCTGCTTGCTGTGGAATTATTACTGTACCACCTGCAATTAGGATTCCAAAAATATCATAAACAGATAAATCAAAATTTAAGTCCGAGATTGCATAGCATTTATCTCTACTATTTATATCAAACCTTTCATTGACATCCATTATAGTATTCAATGCTGCATGATGAGATATTTCCACACCCTTAGGTTCCCCAGTTGTTCCAGAAGTAAAAATAATATATGCGCTACTATGGACATCAACAGAACTTATCTTTTCAATCTTTTTCAGATTTATAGAATTGTCCGCAAATATAATATTTGTCTGATCAATATATTCCATTGGTACTGATGACAAGGTAATGATCTTTTTTACTTTGGCTATTTTACAAATTCTAGTCTTTCTTTCTGCAGGCCAATTGATATCTATCGGTATATAGATACAACCACAAGTCAGAACCGCCATTACAGAAATTATTTGCCATGGTCCCTTTGGCATTGAGATGGCTACGCCCTCGCCTTTCTGAATTCCTTTTTGTTTTAGTAGGCCAGCCATTCTCAGTATTTGATCCTCTAGTTGACTATATGACATCTTTTTCCTTTTTTCATCCTCGTACCACACAATAGCCTCATAATCTGGATAATGATGTGCAGTTTCAAAAAAACTTTCGTGTAAACTTGTCGATTGATTTTGATAATTTTCCACTCTATTGACTCCTTTACTTATTAGGTTTGTAATACTTCCATGTGTATAGTGAAATTAATTCTTTGATGTTTTTTATGTATAAGTCCATTAGTCTGATCATATCCTTTTCATCAAACAAGTCAGTGACATAATCAAATGACAATTTTAAATACCCCAAGTCATCTCTAACGTGATGATCAAGCATAACTTGTGGAGTTTTACTTAATGCATATACCTCTCTAAAAGAATCCTGAACTTTATACTCGCTATTTCCAGTAAGCATACATGTATAAACAATCGGAAAGTATACTTTTCCGCTTTTTCCCTGTCCCACTTTTTTCAACAACTTTGTTCCATCATATTCTCTATATTGCAGTAGTTTCCAAAACTGGCGCTGCACATCAATCGCCTCGTCAAAAAAAATCGAACCGTCTTTTTTTAAGGTTGCTAAGCCTATATTTGTAAATTCACCAAGTATTTTTTGAGGTTCTTTGTAAAATGGCAGCCTATTGTAGAGCGTTATATCTAATGTAATCCCCGGAATCATAAAGAAATCACATAGTGATTTCATAAATAGTGTACATATGGTTGCTGCTGGGGTGAGCCGAATCCGTCTTAAATTGTCGTATAAAGTCACTGTCTCATTTAAGCTGAAGGTATAATCAATACGTTCAAATGAAGGTTTTGTAACATGTTGAATAGGAATTTTTGTTTTAATTTCAGGAACAACAATATTCTTTATTTCTTGGTTCCAATAATCATCCGCTTGTTTTTCTAAAAGATACTGATACTCACGAAATTTATTCATATACTCTTTGAACGTTTGCTTAGGGAAGCTAACTGTTTCTCCCCTATATAATTTAAAAATTTCATCTATAAGTTCTTGCGCACTCCATGCATCTAAAATCAAACAGTCAAAACTTATATGTAGCACGTCGTCCAATATGTCAGATTTTCCCACCTCAAAATGAAACATTGGCCACTGGCCAACTGGATAATCATGATTTTTCCAATTATTTCTTACAAGATCCCTCTCCAAAGTAGTAGAATAAGAATAAGTAGTAAGCTCATATTGGGGTAAATTATTAAGTATCAAATTTTTTCCTTCTGGCAGAATCACCATTCGCAAAGCATCATGTCTTTTAATCAATTCATTTAAGATTTTCTCTAATTTTTCCGTATTAATATTTTTTGCCTCATATTCGACATAATAATGTGCACTAATATTCCCTAGCTCACATTTATTGTCTCCTCCTATTAAATATGCAGACTGTAATGATGACAATTGAAACATATTATTTTCACAATATTGAAGAAATTCCACAAATTCTTGTTTTACTTCTTTTAACTTATTTAAAATACTTTCGGACATCTCGCCTTTTTTGCATTTATACTTTAGTTTGCCATCTTCTTGCCAGAGATAAATTCCTCTGCCATTGAGTTTTTTTAACATCCTTAAAAAGTCAGTATCAAATGTTGGGTTCATAGTACACCTCCCTTGGCTTTAATTGATTTCTCTTTTTAGCACCATGCCCTTTAATAGTAGTGTCTGATCAAGAACTTTCAGTTATCCCCAAGCAACTCCGACATTGCTCTAACTGTGGGATTTAAAAATAAATCTTCTACTGTAATTTCCCTACTAAAGTCCTCTGTCATTCTATTTACCAATTGTATCGCCTGCAAAGAATTACCTCCCGCTTCAAAATAGTCCGTATCTATTCCTAAGTTTTGATTAAGTATAACCCTCCAAATATCCAACACTCTTTTTTGAATTTCAGTTTCAGCTTTACTTTGATTCTTCAAATTTATCGACTTTTCAAATACAATTTGATTTAACAAAATTTCCCGATCAATTTTTCCATTTGTTCCTAGAGGAAAATTACTGACCTCTTCATAATAAGTAGGAAGCATATATTGCGGTATACATTGTGCTAAATAGCTACTGAGTATAGATGGACTAATATGAATATTATTATCACACTTGTAAAATGCTGCTAATACTTCTTTATCATTTAGCATTGTTTTTATAACAACCGAAGAAATTATTCCATTACAAGAATCTATTGCAGCTTCAATTTCTCCCAGTTCTACTCTATAGCCATTGATCTTCACCTGATGGTCTGTTCTTCCAAGGAACTCAATATTCCCATCACACCAATATCGTCCCATATCTCCGGTACAGTATAGGCGTTCACCAGTCTTTTCCCAGAATACAAACTTTTCTCTGGTTTTTCCCTCGTCATTCAAGTATCCTAGTGCTACTCCATCTCCAGCAATGTAAAGCATTCCTGGTACCCAGTCCGGACAGTTTTCCATATTTTGATCCAGAATATAGTATCTCTGATTAGCCAGAGGTTTCCCATAAGGTATGCTTTTCCAATTTTCAGGGATGGTTTCTGGAATCTCAAAGCAGTTTGACCAGATGCTGGCCTCTGTTGCACCCCCTAATGCCTCAATCTTAACTTTAGGGAATATACGGCGGATCCGGTTCGATAGAGAAACAGGTATCCAATCACCGCTCATCAAGATCAGGCGTAAGGACTGCTTTCTGACCAGCTTTCTATATTCTTCATATTCCACTTTCATTTCAACATACGCCGGAACACTATTCCAGAAAGTTATTTCTTCTGAATTTAATAATTCAATCCAGTGGGCGGGATCCTTTATCTTTTTAGGATCTGGAAGCACTAATTTCCCACCTGCTCCTAAAATTCCAAATATATCATAAACAGAGAGGTCAAAATGCAGATTCGAGACGCCAAAAGCCGTATCCTTTTCTGTAATCTGGAACCGATGATTTATATCCATTATGGTGTTGGCTGCGCTATGGTGTGAGATCATTACCCCCTTTGGCATTCCCGTGGATCCAGAAGTATAAATTACATATGCAAGGTCCTCAGGTGCATTCTTCTCTTTCAGAATTTGATGGTCACATTTCACTCCACAAACAGGTATGCATTTCCATGCTTTCTTCCATTTGTTTTGCTCATCCTCAGCATGATTCTGTACAAGAATGATGTTTGTATCGCTGTCAGATAGAATCTTTTCTATACGTTCCTGGGGATTGTGGATGTCAATGGGAAGGTAAGCCGCACCTGCAAAAAGGATTCCATAAACAGCCACGATCTGTTCCCAGCCTTTTTCCATCAAAATGCCCACAGTTTCTCCTTTATTTACGCCTAACTGGCGCAGCTGTTCTGAAATATATAGTGCTTCTTCCTGTATCTCCCGATAAGTCATCCTCCGGTTTGTGGAGACCAATGCCTCTTTGTCAGGCCACTTTTCTGCCGCTTTCCAAAAAAGGTCATCTAAAGTTTTTTCTTCAAACTTTACGCCTGTCTCATTTGCTTTATATCGTACCTCTGAAATCTCTGCCGACACCAAACTAATCGTTGGCTTCTTCACGGTTTCCGGTCTCTTAGACAGTTTCTTTAGTAACCCTGTATATGCCCGGAACATTTCATCCAACATTCCCGGATAGAAAAGCTCATCAACGGAGTCCCAGAATAAGCAAAGTCCTCCATCCATTTCCACTACCTGATGATCCAGCCAAACTTGTGGTGTCTGAGAAATGTTGTAATGGAGTTTTCCAAGCCACTTTCCTTCATTCCACTGTTCAACGCCCAATCCGCTGGTGAATACAACAGGCATGATCGATCCCTGCGGATTCCCTTGTCTTTTTTTCAACTCACGTTCCAATTCGACCGCACTGTAAGAAGAATGCTCCATATCCTTCGAAAGCTGCTTCTGGATCGCCCTTGCACGCATTTCAAAGTTTTCGCCTTCATTATCATGGATTTCCAATAAGGTCAGTGTTGTAAAATCCCCTACAAGTACATTGACTTCCGGATGGATCTGTTTTCTATCGAACTGGGTAAGGTTAAGAGTAAAATTTTTATTGTCACTCCATAATCGTATCGTCTCTGCATAAGCGCTGATCAGCAGCACAGATGGTGTTACTCCTATCTCTCCCGCAAGTTCTTTCAGAGTTTTCCATTCTTCTGGAGATAATCTATCACTGCGCCTGCAGAAACGCTGTTCAGTGATCTGTTTTTCCGTTTTTGCCAAAGGAAAATTGGGTGCTGGGGAGAAGTTGTCTGCTCTATCTTCCCAATATTTCTTATCTGTTTCATAGGAAGACGATCTCTTTATCTCTTCCAGTCCCAGTACATAATCCCGGAAAGACAGATCGATTTCTTTGTCTGCGCAACCAGTTTTATATATTTCCGTCCATTCATTTAAGATGTGGAACATACTCCACCCGTCAAAAATAAGGTTGTCAAAGCTGATATGAATCCTTTGCCTGTCCTCTCCCAGTTCTGTGATCTCCACGTCAAACAACGGCCAGTTCTCTGTATCAATAACCTGGTGGGACTTTTCTTCTCTTTTAGCATATAAAGCCTGATCTTTTCCTGCTTTGTCCAGCGCATGTACATCTTGAATTTTGATCTGATAGTCCGGTACACTTTCCAAAATTTCCTGTGTTCCGTCCGGCCGGATAATCACCCGCATCATTCCATGGCGTTTAATCAGCATATTCCATGCTCTTTCCGCCTTTTTTATATCCAGTTTCTCTGTATCTAATTCAAAATAGCAATGTGTAGCGACATTTCCCAGTTCATACAGACCGCTTCTTCCAATCCAGTAGGCATACTGCACATCTGTCAGCGGGAATGGCTTATATCTGTTTACGAGATCTGGCCGGATTTCCATAGTGGAAGAAAGTTCATGCTCTGTTTGATCAATAACCTTTGCCAATGCCTTAATTGTTGGATTTTCGAAAATTAATCCAATAGAAATCTTACAGTTAAAAAATTTCTGTATCTCAGAAATCAATCTTGTTGCCACTAGGGAATCTCCGCCTAAAGCGAAATAATTGTCTTCAATACCAAGTGTTTTGTACCCAAACAGTTTCTGCCAGATAGCTAATAGTGTATGCTCTGTTTTTGTAGTTGCACGTGAAAATCTTACTTCGACACTCTCTCCTTTGAAGGTTTCTTGTAATGTCTTACGATCAATTTTTCCATTCGAGAGCGTTGGAAGCTGGCTCATAATATGATAATTCTGGGGTATCATATAGTCTGGCAGTTTTTCTGACAAATAATTTCTAAGTTTGTCTGCATCATAATCCAAAAAGCTTCCTCTCTGTCTGCAGACAAATATAGCACTTCCATATCCTCTCATCTCTGCAAAGCGTTCGGTTAATCCAGCCCGATCCAGATATTCTCTCCATGAGTCATAGTCAGGCATAATAATTCCCGTCTCTTTTCTTTTATCCTTAATATTAGAGAATCCATTCTCAAGGAAGGAAGCTGTAAACTCTTGTAAATAGATAGTATCTATGAACTCTGTCATAAGAAATATGCCGTTGGGCTTTAACAAATCCGAGATTTTTTCCAATGCATCCGTCACATCTTGGTTCCGATGTAATGCATTCGCAGATATCACAATATCGTATCTATGTTTTTGTATCTGCTGTTGATCGAGGCTTTTGTTTAGATCCAGTATTTCATATTCGATTCCCTCAAATTCATAAAGCTCATCTTTCGTCTCCTGCAGAAAGTATTTTGAAGTATCTGCATAAGTATATGCTATAGAAGTATTCTCTGACTGATCAGCTAACTTCTTTGTCACCCTACTGTCTCGGGTCCCGATCTCCAGGATTTGAATCGGCTCTTTCGTATCGATCCTGCAAAGCTGCTTTAATATGCAATCCAGAATTTCTCCGATTTTCTCATGTCCGGGAACCCTGCTCATTAATTTTGCAGGAGCAAGCGTAGGATCTTTTTCATAAAAAACATCCAACGGGCTTTCTTGTCCTGTTACGATCTTTTTGATATATGGTTTCAGCTTCTGCAGATATTCGTTTACTTCTGCCACATTTTCCGAAAAATCTATTTGCCTATCTGTCCGAATAAGTTTCCCTTTCTCATCTCTGAGGAAATTCTCTTTTAACAGAACATCCAGCCAGCGGATGATCGTTTGTTTCTGTGTCTGATCAATTGATACATCTGATAAAATCTCGTCTTTAGAGCAGGAGCTTTTATCGGATGTTATAATTTCCATTTCCTCTAATACAGCAAGCATAGTCTGAATACAGCATTGATTTCCGTAAGCTATAAACTTTTTATACGCTTCCTCCATCTCTCTTTCTGGATTCCATTTACTCGTAACTTCTGTAACTTGCTCCCAAGTTTCGCCGAAAATATCTTTTCCTGTAATGCAAGAGACAACTCCAGAATCTTTTTCTAAAGGTGCGCCTATATAAGCAACCAGTGACTTATTTCCATTTCCATCAGAAAACGTATCTACAACCGCCTGATCCACACCTTTGCATGTTCCAATTGCATGTTCAATTTCTCCAAGCTCAATCCTGTGTCCACGGATTTTCACTTGGTAGTCTCTTCTGCCAAGAAATTCTATCGTTCCATCCTGCCAAAACCTACCCAAATCACCGGTTCGGTACCATCTGCCCTTAGAATCCAAAATAAATTTCTGTTCTGTTAATTTGCGGTCGCCTCTATATCCCTTTGCTACACCGTACCCGCCAATCCAAAGTTCCCCGGGAACCCAATATGGGCAGTCTCTGCCATATTCATCTACAATACGGTAGGACTGTTGTTCCAGAGGCCGGCCATATGGGATAGATTTCCATCCAGCAGGTATTGGCAGTTTTACGTCCTGATAGTTTGACCAGATACTTGCTTCCGTTGCGCCTCCCAAAGCGACAAATTCACAGGAATTTGTCAATGCAGCCACTCTTTCCGGCAGATCTAATCCAATCCAATCACCAGAAAGCAGCACAGCCCGTAAAGGCAATTTTTCTTGCAGAGCTTCTGCACGAATCAACAGCATATTCAGTAAAGTAGGCACACAATTAAGAAATGACACATGATATTTTTTTATCTGCTCAATCCAGTAATCTGCATTTCTCCGTTCTGCATCCGGCAGCAGGACCAGTGATCCGCCGGCACCTAGAATGCCAAACACATCATATACTGACAGGTCAAAATCCATGGCAGATACAGCCAATGCAGTGTCTTTTGAGGAAAGCATATATTTTTTATTAATGTCCTGAATTGTATTCCATGCGCTTCCATGTGCAATCTCAACTCCCTTTGGAACTCCAGTAGAACCGGAAGTCATGATAATGTACGCACTATCCTCTGGAAACACTTCCGGAAGCTTAGCACTTTCTGTTCCATCTATCTCATCAAAATTAAAGATTTCTGTCTGATCCGGCCAGTCAATCTGATCTTTCCATGCATAATTTGTAATTACATATTTTACACCTGTTTTCTCATGAATAAGCTTCCTCCGATCTTTTGGTTGGTTCAGGCTAACCGGTATATATAAGTTTCCGGACATTAGGATTCCTAATGCTGCTGCGATTTGCTCATATCCACGTGGTAGAGTAATAGCTATAGGTTCTTTGATAATTCCATGTCCGCAGATCATCTTCGCAATTCCAAGTGCTTTTTCCTTTAACTCTCCGTAGGTAATCGTATATCCTTTTCCTGTGTCAATCAAAGCAGCCTTCCCCGGATCTTCTTTAGCCCTTTGAAGAAAAGCTGTATGCAGGCATTGCGGTTTTTCCGGTACTTCTGTAACGCAAGACTCTTCTAAAAATATCTTCCGTTTTTCTGGCAGCACATCAAATTTCTGGTTCCAGTCTTCTTTCCCCAGATCATGCAAAAGAATCTTCAAGCTGTCCATCATATCCTGGATCATAAATTCAGGAAAAAGTTCATCTACACTATCCCAGGTAAGCTGCACACCTTTCTCGTCCTCATAGCTCTGGAAATCATTCCAAACCTGCGGAGTCTGGGAAATCATATAGGAGAACTCTCCAAAGCTTTTCTGAAATACAGAATCTATCAGAGGAGTACCCAGGTTACAGGCGAATACAACAGGCGCACTCACCGCTGATTCCCCATATATCCGTGACAGATCTCTTTGAACCTGCACTCCGGAATAAGCTGTATGCTTCATATCTTCATGCAGCTGCTTTTCAATTCTATGTAACAGTTCAAGAAATGTCGGGGTCCCCGCACAGTTCACTTCTAAAAGCAGCAGTGTCGTAAAATCAGCAACTACCTCTTCAAGCCCCTGCTTTTCTGTATTTCTATTAAAATATGGAATGTTGATTAAGAACCGTTTATTTTGGCTCCACCGCTCTAACACAGTTGCATACGCTGTAAGAAGGAGCATTGCCGGCGTAGTCTTATATTCTTTTGCTCTTGCCTGCAGCCTCTCCCACTCCCCATTTCCGATTCTTACAATTCTTCTTTTGAAAATTGGCTGCCGTATTTCTTCCGGTCGTTTTGCCATCGGAAGCTCCGGTCCTTTCGGCAGAACGTCCAGCCTCTTCTTCCAATATGCTTTCGCCTGTTCCCTTTCGTCACTTTCCTCCTCCTCTTGCTCCTGCAGATAAGCAGCAAAATTCCAGGCTTTAGACTCATCTGGAAGTTGTCCGCCATGATAAGCCGTTGCAAGATCCCGCAGTATAATGTGAAGGCTTTGAACGTCAGCGACCAGCAGGTCGATATCTATATGAACCCTGGTTTTCCTTTGTGGCAATCGTGTAAGCTCTATTCCTGCGACTTCGCCTTTTTCTATCTGCAGTTTTCTATGAGAAAGCCTGTCTCTTACGGATAAAGCCGCCTTTTCTGCCTCTGATTCAGAGAGCGAAGAGAAATCATTGATTCGTATCTTCTCGCTGTAAGGCTTACTCATAATCTTCTGTAATCCATTACCAGGAAAGCAGTCTCTTAGCATAGAATGATGATACTGTACGATATTCCACGCACTCTGCAAACGCTCTGGATCTACGCTTTCTCCATCGAATTCCAAATATGCATGACAGCCAACTCCTCCTAACGCCTGTCCGTCGTCTCTTCCAACCCAATAAGCGTACTGTACGTCTGTAAGTGGAAATTCCTGGTACATATCTCCTGTGTCTATTTTTCCTTTACTGCTTTTTGATTTTTTAGCGGTAGTTTTCTTTGCTGCTTTCTGGATAAGTCCCCACCACTCCTGGAATGTTGGATGCTCCATCAAAGAACCGAAGGATACTTTGATCCCCTGTTTTCTCCACTGGTTCACTAATCTCATAATGACCAGAGAGCTAAGTCCTAATTCCAGAAGATTCTCTGTATCTTTAAAATCTATTGGATTAGGCAGTTTCTGCTTTATCTGTTCTTTTACCTGTAAATAGTCCATTTGGCTTTCCTCCACTATTTCTCCTGCGCCATTAGTACTAACGCCTTTTTATCAATTTTCTGCACACTGGTCAGCGGCCAAAAATCAATACGTTCTACCTGATCCGGCATTTTGTAAGAGGCCACTCCCATTTTCTTCAAAAACTGATGGATCATCAGCAAATCAACTTTTTGATCATCTTCCGACATAATAAATGCACATATTCTATTCCCAAGGATCTCATCCGGGACTCCCACTACAGCAGCTTCTTTTATACCCGGATGCTGGCAAAGATACCCTTCGATTTCTGATGGCATGATCTTTTCTCCCGCACGGTTAATCTGCTCCTTGACTCTGCCGCCTAAACGAAGCCTCTTTTCTTTGGTCCACATGGCCTTATCCCCTGTCCGGTAAAAGCCATCTTCTGTAAAACTTATCCGATTTGCTTCTTCTGCTTTGTAGTATCCATCAATTGTATAGGGTCCCCTGGATAATAGTTCTCCATACACTCCTTCTGGAACTTCCACATCATTTTCATCTACAATCTTCACCTCATCAGCTGGAGAAATAGGAGTCCCCTGGCATCTGGCAATTAAACTGTCGTTATCGTCTGGACTGGTAAAAGACAGCAAACCTTCAGCAGTTCCGAACACCTGCATTAACTTACACGGCCATTCCTGGATGATCTTATCCGCCAGTGAGTCTTCCAGCATTGCGCCTCCTACCTGCAGGATCCTTAAACTGGAGATATCATATTCTTCATCACATTCCAGCATTTCCATGCATATGCCTACCATAGCAGGTACAAGAGCCGTAATCGTAACCTGCTCCTCACTGATCAATGATAAAATATCATCGGGACTTGTCGTAGGTGATAAGACGATTTTTCCGCCTGCATCAAGGGTTCCGAGGAGTCCCGGACAGGAAAGAGGAAAATTATGAGCCACAGGCAAAGCCGCAAGATATATGTCATTTTCACTTAACTTGCAACGCTTTGCCGACATCCTTGCATTGTATATATAATCTGTATGTGTTCTCGGGATCAGTTTTGGTATGCCAGTAGTTCCTCCAGAAAGAAGCAGTACTGCAGGCTGATAGCAGTCCACTGTAGGATATTCTCTCCATATGTTTCCACTTAGATCATCCAGGATAAGATCCCCGCCATTGGATCCATCAACTACAATATATTGTAAGCAGGAATATTTTTCTTTCATTTGCGTCGCCAAAGACAGATAGTTATAACCCAGATATTGTTCTGCTACGATATATGCTTTTGGATTCGCCAGTTTAATAATTCCTTCTACTTCGGCTTCCCGATGTGCCGGAAGCATTAAAATTGGTATTGCGCCCGCCTTTTCCAATCCAAATAACACTTCAACAAAGGACAGCCGGTTCGGGAGTTGAACTACCACCTTATCGCCTTTCTGAATCCCCAGATTCAGAAAAGCACTGGCAATTTCTGAGGCCCTGCGCTCTAAGCCTTTATAACTGATTTCTCCATCGGCAGCAGTAACCGCAATTTTCTCCCCATATTTTTCAGCCCATGTATGAAGCTGATCACTGATTGTCCGCTTTTCCCAGCCTTCAAGATTTTCATACCGCCTATAATCTTTTTTATATCTTTTCGTACCTTCCATGCTCTATTCCTCCTGTACCGCTATGCTAAGGACATAGTCCGGTATTTGATTAATCTGGTATATTTTCCAATCATCAAGTCGGCAGCCTTTTTCAATAATAAAATCATTTTTTATGCAAAAGGAATCTAATGGTTTCTGTAATCCAACCCCTAAAGCTTTTACATATGCTTCTTTTGCAGTCCAGCAATTGTAAAAGTGTCGGATTTCTTTTATTTCATTGAATTCCTCTTGGGTAAAAAAATGTTGTGCTAATTCTAAATACTCCGGCAATTCTTTTATCTGCTCCACATCAACGCCTATTGCTTTTTTCAGGCTAAAAGCCAGTACAACATAATCGCCGGAATGAGAAAGGCTAAAGGTTAAATGTGGATTTTTGTCTAATGCTATTTCCGGTTTTCCATAGTTTCCTATCCTGATAGAAATACGATCCAGGGGAATATGCAGATATTTTGAAGCTAATAACCTGGTCATGATTTTTCCTGCAGCACTTCGAAACCGATCTTCTTGAAATTTAAACTTTTCAACATATCTGTCTTCCGGCTTTTCTAAAAGGCTCCAATGGTTCACAATCCAGTGTTCTATTTTACGCCAGCGGATCATCCAAAGATGTACCTCTTCCGGGCGTAAAGAAAATCTCTGATTTCTATCAGACTCGTAAAAGACTCTAATCTGTGCCATTATGATATTCCTCAATTTTATCTTTGATATACCTGAGGACCTCTTCTTCACTTTCTCGTATAAAAAAGTGGCCTCCGGAAAACATTCTAGATTCAAAGTTGCCCTTCGTAAAGGCACTCCAACCTCTTATCATTTCTTCGTCCGCCTCATGATCCCGTAACCCGCCAAGCGCTATTAACGGACATTCCAGTTTTTTTAATTCCTTTACCTGATATGTTTCATCTATTGTAAAGTCAGCTCTCAGCATAGGCAGGAAAAAATCCAATAATTCTTCATTCTCCATGATCTCTTTTGGTGTCCCTTCAAATCGTCCCAGCCCTGCTTTAAAATCTCTGTCACTCAGATGATAAATCGGGTTTGGTTCTTTCATATGTGGCGGCCGGCTTCCGGATACAATAAGAAGCTTTGGAATAACCTTTTCTTTTTCTAACTCTTTCGCCACTTCATATGCAATTTTTGCTCCCATACTGTGACCGAACAAAACTATTTTTTGAGGATTTCTATCCAGAATCTCCTTTTTAAGATCTGTGATCAAAATCCTCATGTCTGTATATGGTTTTTCAGTTATCCTTTCTTCTCTCCCAGGTAATTGAATAGGACAGATTGAGGTGTATTCCGGCAGAAACTTTTTCCATGAATAAAATGCCGAAGCACCTCCGCCTGCAAAGGGAAAGCAAAAAAGAATCCATTGTGCCTCAGTGCATACGTCGATTCCTTTTATCAGTTCTCCTGCATGCTTCATAACTATGCTCCTTATTCTTTATTTCAAAAATATCACGCTTTGTACGATTCATGCTCACTTTGCTATTGGGCGGAACAGAGGCAGTAATAAAAGCATTGGCGCCAATCACCGTATTCTCCCCAATGATCGTATTTCCGCCTAAAATGGAGGCGCCTGCATAGATCGTAACATTGTCCATGATCGTGGGATGTCTTTTGGAGCCTTTCATTTTTTGCCCGCCTGCAGTGGATAAAGCTCCTAACGTGACCCCTTGATAGAGTTTTACATTATTTCCTATTTCGGTTGTCTCTCCAATCACAACTCCTGTGCCATGGTCAATAAAGAAACCTTTTCCCACCGTAGCTCCAGGATGGATATCAATTCCCGTTATCGAATGAGCGTATTCACTCACTACTCTGGGAAGGTAAGGAATTTCCATTTTATAGAGCAGATGTGCGATCCTATGTACAAATACAGCATAGACACCTGGATAGCACATCATGATCTCTGCTTCATCCCTTGCGGCGGGATCGCCTTGAAATGCCGCTTTAAGGTCTGATAGGCATAAAATTCGAATATCCGGCAAATTTTTGAGAAATTCTTGCGACAGATATTCAAAGTCCAGGGTCCTATCTATATCCTTGAAGATTCTTTGAAGCTGCTGAAGCATGCCCTCCGTCCTCTCCACAAATTGTCTTTTTGAGCGGCAGGAAAAGTAGTCTGCAAATATAACTTTACGAATTGCATCGAGCATTTCATTAATCTCTTTTTTTCCAATATCAAATTCCTGTTTTTTAAAAGTTTTTTCTTCATCCTGAATCATACTAAAAAGCAAATTTATATATTTATCCTTCATAAGTTACCACTACCTGTAATTAGTTTTTACTAACCTCAGTCTTAAAAAAATAGGAATTTAAGAATTCCATGCCTAAACTAATTGCCACAACTATATGACTGGACATAACGCATATACTTGTTTTTTCAAGCCCAAGGAAAAGGGAAAGAGCCAGCAGACCAATTTCCATTAATAAAATAATCCGCATCTTCTTCCGGTATACAAGCTTCTCCAGATCATCTAAGCGTTTATTTTTACAGTCAACCGGGCTCATAAACCAAATAAATAAAAATGAAAGTATTTCAGGTACGGCTAAAACCAGTAGGCCCATACAACTGAAATCATTTTTTAGAATGACACCAAGTATCAAAATGACCAACGAAGAAAAACCGATACATCGATCCATAGTAGAAAAATGGAATCCCCCGGCATACTGTCTTAAGGCAGCAAACAGAATACTGAACAGAATCAATTCGAATAAAGTATGAAACCCTATTCCTATCACTAAAAGAACTGCCACAGCAATGGTCCGGCCCAGCAGGATCCGATATGCATATTCATATAACTCCTGTTGCGTTTCCTCTAAAATACCTTTTCTAATCTGGAAAGATACAAACCGCCTAACAGCTTTTTCCATTTATTAGAACTTTCTAAATTTCTTCAGCTCTTCAGGAACCTTGGGCTGATCAAAAATCCATGAGCAGGCGGTATTAACAGAGCCTATAGCTGCACGCTTTGCAATCTTATTTAACCCTTTTACATTTTTTACTGTGGTTTCCTCTTTGATTCTCTTTAACATTGTATAATTCTCCTTTTCATATAGTTCTGATACTCTTATACATCAAATTTTTATATTTTCCAATAGCCGATACAAAATCGACAGCTAACTCTGCAAAAATAGCAAAATAAAAAGTCATCGACTTGATGACTTTTAGAATATCGGGAAAAAGAGTGTCACTCTAAATTCCTTATTTTCAACAACAATCTGCATCTTCCCACCATAGTTCTTAACAATCTGTTCCACCGTATGAATACCGATCCCATGGTTCTGACGATCATGTTTGCTTGTTTTATACCCATTTTTTGTTAGTATAGGCTTCTTTTTGAAACTGTTCAAAATTTTAAGGACCAAAAAATGGTTTTGGTTTTTGGTATAGGCATAGAACCTTATATATCCTCTGTTTTTATCCTTTTCAGCAGCTTCATAGGCATTGTCCAGGAGGTTTCCTACTATAGATATCAGATCAATATCATCTATAAATGAAAAATCCGTCTCCGGATCAATTTCAATATCAAATGATATATGATTCATCATTGCTTTCTTCTTTCTTTCCGATAGAACTGTATTTAAAACCTTGTGTTTCGTATATACAGTCGATTTTGATACCTGTATCTTCTGACCGATATCCTGATATAAGGATAGAACCTCTTTCGTACTCCCCGAAGCGGTAAGTTCAGCCGCAGTCCGGATAAAGCGGTTCATATCATGCAGCAATGCTCTATGGGATCGGTTGATATCCTCAATCTGTTGTATATATTTTTGTTCTACCTGGCTTTTTACATAGAGCCGTTCCAGTTTTTGTGCTTTATTCTCATTTAATAGCATTTTCTCAAAAAGGTAAAAAACAAAGATATTAGAAAAGAGCAATAAGCCGCATCCGCATGTCAAAACGATTCTCTCGAAACCAGATATCTCTGTGTCAATATAGTATACACCAACTAAAAGTATCATCGTTGCGAATGGAAGCACCAGTAGGGCTATAAAATTACGATCCCTGCTCCTATCATACAGATCCTTTTTATGAACTTGGCAAATACACTTTACTAGAACAAAGGTAATTGTTTTCATAAAGATCAGCATAACCATCTGTTTCCATTGACTTTGCACAGCCGTATCAAATGACGTCTGTGCATCCATATTTAGCAATAGGGCAAAAATAAATTCCGGTACCATAGACATCATATAATATGTAATAGCAATACAGGTCTTTTTAAAGACTGTACTGCTAAAGTTCGTGATTGAGAACAGAATATAGAGTATCGGAACTATCAGTAAATTCAGGTATGATTGATTTAGATAATTTAAAGAGATATAGGCTGCCCAAATCAATAGGTCTGCGCAAAGAATGCCTTTTTTGCTCTTCATTCTTAAAGATAGGAGATTCTTCCCTAAATCATACAGCATATATAATTCAAAGCAGCAGACTATAACTTTTGTAAATATCGTAAGCATTCTACTTTCTCCTGTATTCCCTACTCAAATATCTTGAAAATGCAGTATCAAATTGTTTTGCCTTTGACCGGGAAATTCCTAGAATTTCATTATCGCTCATTGTCAAAACTTTCTTTTCTATGCGCATGATCTGCGATAAATGTACAATGTAACTATTATGGGCATACTCAAATTCGGTATGATCCAACAAAGGATAGAGCTCTTTTAGTTTTTCCCTGCACCATATATGACGGACTTGTTTTTGATGATCGTATACGATTTTGGTTTTTCTATCATCTACGATCAGATAGATAATTTCCGCCATTGGTATTCTAAATACATTTCCGTCGATAGTAACTGTCAGTTTTTCATCCTGATGACCTTTCATCAATTTATCTAAAATATCAGGGAGCTCCTCTTTCAGCATCTTATTCTGCAGATCCTTCACGATATAGCGGAACGGCTGTGCTTTGATATTTTCAACTGTAGGGACATGATAGTTGGTACAGAATATTAAAATGGCTTTCTGATTTACCTTTCGGAATTCACGAGAAGCAGCATTTCCATCAATGCCTGGCATTTGAATATCCAGGAAAAGCAAGTCCACTTCTTCCATATCACTATTTAGTAATTGATCGCCTGATTCATATTCATAGAAGCAAAGCGCATCCTGTCCCGTATATAAACTCATGATTTCTTTTTTCAGCATTGCCCTAAAAAATCTTTCATCATCACATATGGCAATTTTAAACATCGAATGTTCTCCTTCCGGTTAGTTTTGTCTACCTCATTCATTCAAAAAAACCTCCGTATCACCTTTCATTCCAAGTCCATACGGAGGTCTTATTTTTCTTTGCTGTCATGATCCAGTGTAAGATCCTCGAAAAAATCTGCAAATTCGCAATTAAATATTTCTTTTAACGCCAACAATTCCTTTACCCGGATCGAATAATAGTTTTTCTCCATCTTATTGTAAGTGACCCGTGATATGTCAATCCCATATAATTCCAGTTTCGCAGATACCTGTTCTTGTGTATAATTCTTTCTTTTTCTTAACTTTTTCAGGTTCTTTCCTAAACCGAATGCTTCATCTTGTTTTATCTTTTGCATAAATCCTCCTGCCGAATGTACGACATTCAGTACTATTCTTTGTGATAATAGTACAAAATCCCATTAAAAAGGTACTGCCGGCAGTACATATCGGATTTATATTAAACTTTCATAAAAAATAGAATTATTGGACATTTTATATTACACACATATTTCCATATATATTCTATGTTATCTATACGCTCAGAAAATCTCATTATGATCACGGGATACTCATTAAGGATGCCATTCGATTATCAGGCGCATAAACAGCCAACACGCTCTTTTCGTCCGCATCAAAGTTTATGGATACATAAAAGTCATCAATTACTTTAACTCTATCCTTTTTTTGCAGCGAATATACTTCCAAGTTCGAAGCATTTACAAGACAAAATGGTTCAGGGAAACAGTCTTTTCTTGCTGATGT
>ERZ1643250.603-NODE-603-length-37012-cov-9.468545_pt1 | contig 37012 bp, 37 predicted proteins | sample MGYA00579262_ERZ1643250 | MGnify/ENA primary metagenome ERZ1643250 (study PRJEB29033, sample SAMEA4952265) | chicken gut metagenome | biome: Broiler Chicken; feature: Gastrointestinal Tract; material: Caecum | place: Ireland | collected 2018 | study: Broiler...
CTTCTATACTCAATTTTAGATATTTTACCTGTCTACTTGACAAGGGGCATATCAGGTGGTCCTGATTTTTGAGGTGTTTTCTTTACAATTCTGAACATAATCCTATCCATCTTCTCGTACTTCATCAGAAACGAATCGGCACTGGCCTGGATCATTTCCTCTGCGGTTACATTGGAAAAATCCACTTCGTATCCGGCCCGCTCTGCCAGAATCTCGATGAAGAGGCGCTGGGTCCGGCCGTTGCCTTCCCGGAAGGGATGCAGCGCGTTGATTTCTGAAAGATAGTAGGAGAGCCGGAGAGGCATCTCTTCTTTGCTGCATTTTTGCAGATAGTTTTCTTTTTTCAGCCGGCCGAAAATGTACTCTGCCTGCTGTGTGATAAACAGGTGGCTGCAGAACATGGTGCCTTTATTGATGTTGACGTTGCGGACTTCTCCCGCCCAGGTGTAGATGTCACCGAAAATCTCTTTGTGGAGGCGCCGGAGATATCGGAAATCCATGACGCCTGCCGGGGGATTCTTCCGGAGAGCCAGGATGCGCAACGCTGTAATGTTGCGTTCTGCCTCCTCCAGCAGGTCCCCGTCGGTAATGTTCAGTTTGTTTTTCAGAACAAAAGAATCAGGATAGCAGTAAATGCTGTCCTGTTCAAATTCATAATAGTAATCCTTCATTCCTCTAGTGTGCGGTATATTTCGCGATCATTTCCTGGATAGTCATGGAAATAGACTGTTCTCCGGCGGCGCAGCGAAGCAGAACATCATATTCAGACTCTTTTAAGTTCATGCCTTCCATGGCCATGGAAGCCGCCACCTGTCTGGTTAATTTGACTGCATCTTTCTCCAATGGAATCACCTCCGATTAAATGTGGATCATATATCATTTCCGTTATTATTATACCATTTTGGGAGATGAAATAAAACCAAAATATTTAATGAAATCACGATAAATTACAAATCAATCAGTTCTTTTGCGCAAAGCATTTTAAAATGATCGCCAGAACGGCCGACAGGATTCTCGCGCAGGTGGCGCTCCACCAGATCATCATTTGTCCGCCGAATAAAGGAGGCAGAATGAGCATGAGTACAAGCATTGCTGCCGGTTCAATGTAGGTCAGCAGATAGGCAAAGGTACTTTTTTCTGTGGCATAGAAGCTGGCTGTGGTGACCCGGTTGATGGCGATAAACGGGATGGCAATGAGGAAAATGATCAAAGTATCAGCCACTTCCTGCGTGACGGTAGCGGAGGCTCCGAAGATGACGCCGATGTTTCCGCGGAATACGTATAATAATACAATGCTTAGAAGGGACAATAACAGGGCAAACAGGTAGGCAAACTGATTTGCCTGCCCCAGATCCTCCTTTTTGCCAGCACCGTAAAACTGACTCATCAGCGGCTGTAGTCCGTCACCGACACCCTGCAGCACCAGATAAACAATAGTGAGGATGTAGGATACGCAGGCATAGACAGCAATAGCCTCCTCGCCGCCATAAGAAGCAGAGAACCGGTTGATGAGGATCAGGGAAAAGTTTGGCGTCAGAGCCAGCCCGAAGGGAGCCAGACCGATGCGAACGATGGATTTGGTCACCCGTTTCATGGCTTTCCAGGAAATGGAGAAGGTTATCTGCTTTTTATATAGAAGATATCCGATGCCGCCTATCATAGCGACGCCTTCTCCGATGATGGTGGCCCAGGCGGCGCCGGTGACCCCGCCATTGAATACCCAGACAAAAAGATAGTCAAGGAAAATGTTAGTCAGAAAACCGGAACACATGGTGATCATGGCAAATATAGCGCCATTGTTATTACGGATCATCGGAATCAGTCCGGTTCCTACAATCTGCAGGACGGAGCCCAGAGCCATGACAAAGATGTATTTTTCTCCGAGAGAAAGAAGTTCTCCCTGAGCGCCAAGGAGTTTCAGGAGCGGCGTGGCAAAAATGAGCGCCAGCGCTGTCATAATAACGCTGGAGACCAGAAGAAGCCAAAGGGTTCCTGCCACAAACTCTCTGGCCTCTTTTGGTTTGCCTTCTGCCCGGAAGATGGAGAAGTAAACGGCGCCGCCCATGCCGATGCCTGTGCCCACGGCCAGAATCAAAGCGACGATGGGGTAAGCTACATTGATGGTGGAGATACCGATATCTCCAATGCTGTTTCCTACAAAGAAGCCATCCACAATGGCGTACACTCCGGAGAGGGCAAAGGCCAGGATGGATGGAACAACAAAATGAAAGAAAAGTCTATAATTTGATGACCGGGACGATTTCACGGCAGATGAAAAAATATTAGTCATGATGTTTTATCCTCCGTTTCATTTCTTTTTCGAAAAGAAGATTATAAAGGTCATTGGTATTGATCATCTCTTCGAGGCGTTCGATGCCGATGGTACGGCAGATATTTTCTTCTGCTTCAAAAAGCGGTGTGAGGAGTTCACCGGCATAGGCTCGTCCTTCTTCTGTGAGAAAAATGATCTTCTCCCGCCGGTCCCTCGTGCCGGGAGTAAGAGAAATGTAGTCTCGCTTCTCCAGATACCGGACAGAAGAATGAACGGTCTGTTTGGGCAGACCAAAGAATTCGCTGATTTTTTTTTGGGTCAAGCTGCCCCGGCTGTACAGAGCATAGAGTGTCATTAAGACCGGATAACTGATGTTGTAGTGATCCGCCCATCTGGTATACAGAGAAACACTCTGCGCCCATGAAGAATAAAAATTTCGAAGCAGCTCTTTTTCCTTGTGCATAGAATCCCTCCCTGCTGTTGCTGATCAAATGGAAAATATGAAACAGTACTATAATAGTATATTTTCGTACTAATTACAAGAGAAAATGACACAGGCCCGGTTTAAGCCGGGCCTGTGTCCGTAATTCCATATCCCGGGAAGATTCCCGGAATGTACATGGGATTATCAGATATATGATTTTAAATCGCCAAGGAGCATTTCCACTCTTTCGATGGCGTCGTCCACCTGTTCCCTGGCGTCGTTGATGCGGCTCTGTACCAGATAGTCGGCGATGAGACCGTCAAGGAAAAAATCTGCAAAAGAAAGAAAACCATTGACGTTGATATGTAATTCCTGCGGAATGCAGACATCGGAGAGCTCCCGCTGAAAAATCTGCAGATGATATCTGGCTTCCTCCAGTGAAGCGGAAGCTCCGTCAAGTTTAGAGTGTTTGATCATGCTGGCGAAAAAACCGCCGCCAAATATATCAAAAAGTCCCCAGTTTTTTGCGCTGTTTAATTGTTCTCTCGCGGCGTACAAGCTTTGCAGCGCGCGCTCACCCGCCTGTACGGCTTCCCGTACTTCTTTTCTCATTAATTCATTACTCATAAAGATATCCTCTCTTTCCTGTAAGCGACCCTTTGGGCTCTGGCTGATAAGGATACAGCGATGAAAAGTGCTGTCTGGTTTGTCGTCAGGTGTCAGATACGAAAAAAGACCCCTATCATGACCTTAGCCACAATAAAAGTCTTGCTTTCTCATTTGATACGGATGCCTCCCGGCATCGGACAGACGATCTCAAACCCGCTTCATAGAAACGTTTCGCTACTCCCTTTTCATTGCTTGTACAGAATATATCATGGGGAGGAAACGGTGTCAAGGTGGAATAAAGATGCTATAATAAAAAACAAAAATGCTCTGATGAAAGTATACAGGGAAAAGCAAATGGATCGGGAAGGAAGATATGAGACGGGAGGACGAACATGTACATTTCCAGAGAGACGGCACAGGAGATTGTGGAGGAAATCGGAAGAGAGATTGGTGAACACATCAATCTCATGGATGAGCGGGGATATATCATAGCCAGTACAGATGCGGCCAGAATTGGCAATCTGCATGAAGGAGCGAGACGTATTATAAAAAATCATCTTCCGGAACTTTATATCACCAGAGAGATGGAAAATGCCATGACGAAGAAAGGGATCAATCTGCCTTTGATCGTGGAAGGTAACGTGGTGGGGGTAGTGGGGATTACCGGAGACCGGGAGAGGGTATATGGTTACGGTAATATTGTGCGGCGCATGACAGAAATCCTTATTGCTGACAGTATTCAGAAGGATGCGAAACGTTATGAAAGGCGGCAGAGATATTATCTGCTGGAGGAATGGCTGGATAATCCGGGAATTTCCCAGAGTATGGATTTTCAGAAACGGGCGGCCAAAATGGGGATTGATGTCACAAAATCTTACCGGGTGATGATTCTTCTGTTTAAAGAGTATCAGGAACTGTCGGATACTTTTGAAGGACAGCGCCTGCTGGAGCAGATGGAGGCGTCCATACGCCATGAAGCGGAACGCCGGAAGATGCTGTATTTAAGAGAACCGGCCCGGCAGATCTGCATTCTCCCCTGGTGTGCCACCGCGCATATGACAGCAGCGGCGGAGAAAATCTGCTGTCTGATTGAGAAAAAATATGGAAGAAAACTTGCGGTGGGATATGACAGCGGCCGGGAAAAACATTCGTCCATGCGGCGCCGCGTATATGAGGCGGAAAAAGCAGCGGCGCAGGCACAGGCAGCCGGCAGCGGCATTGTGAGTTATGATGAACTGGACATGGAACTTTTTCTCAATGAAATCTCTTACAATACCATGGAAGATTACATACATAAATTGTTTGGAAATATGGGAAAAAGACAGCTGGAGGAATATATTAAATTGACAGAAATGTATTTTTCCTGTGAGGGTTCCATTGCAAAAATGGCAGAAAAAATGTACATCCACAAAAACACCGTACAGTACAAGTTGAAGAAAATGGCGGATGAAACAGGGAAAGATATCCGGCAGCCGTCGGAGACGGCAGTATATTACATGGCGTGGAAGTTTCATCATTATATGCGGTGAGGCGGATAAATGAAAAACGGAGCAGTATATTCAAGGATATATTATAGAACACATAAAAATATAACAAATAATGTTTTTTATAATATATATTTTTTCGCTCATTTATTATAAGATATGTAATATCACATTTTAATAAAAGGTTGAGAAATTTTCCGCTGACATGTCGGCGGAAAAAAGGAGGAGGTTACGAAATGGCAGTTTTTTAACGAATCTGGACTGGAGAGACTTTATCCCGAACATCAATCTTCCGACGCTGGTATGTGTGGCAAGAAACAGCAACGTTTTTGACTGGCATGGAAGCGCCTGGGTAGGAGAAAATATTCCAGGAGCGAAAACGGTGTTCTTTGAGGAGTCCGGGCATATGCTGTTTTGGGAAGAACCGGGCAAATTTAATCGCGTTGTAGCGGATTTTGTGCGGGAACATTAGAGTAAAGGCAGGTAAGAAAAATGACATTACGACAGGATGCGAAGCAGATTATAAAGGAGTCCATAAGCCGGGTGCTGCCCGATGAGGCGGTGAGGCGAACCCTGGACGGGAAAACATTTGCACAGGGAAATGTATATCTGGTTGCCGTGGGCAAGGCAGCGTGGCAGATGGCAGCGGCAGCGCAGGGCGTTCTGGGACAGCGGCTTTCTAAAGGAATTGTTCTGACAAAATATGGACATGTGCAGGGAGAGATTCCCGGTGTGATTTGTTATGAGGCCGGGCACCCGGTCCCTGATGAGGGCTCTTTTCGGGGAACGGAGGCAGTGCTCGCCATGACGGAGCATCTGCAGCCGGAAGATACCGTTCTTTTTCTGCTGTCCGGCGGCGGTTCCGCTCTGTTTGAAAAGCCGTTGATTCCGGAAGAGGAATTGTCGGATGTCACAGAGCAGCTTCTTGCCTGCGGTGCGGATATTGTGGAAATGAATACCATCCGCAAACGGCTGTCGGCGGTGAAGGGCGGAAAATTCGCGCTTCACTGTGCACCGGCCAAGGTGTTCAGTATTGTGCTGAGCGATATTCTGGGAGATCCGCTGGATATGATTGCCTCCGGGCCGGCAAGTCCGGACTCCAGCACCTGTGCCCAGGCGCTGCATCTGGTGGATAAATACCATCTGCGTATCAGCGGGGAGGCCCGCCGGTGTCTGAAAACAGAGACACCGAAAGAGCTTTCCAATGTGGAATCAGTGATCAGCGGCAGTGTCACGGAATTATGCCGGGCGGCGGCGAAGTCTTGCCGGCAGCTTGGATATGAGCCGGTGCTTTTGACCGATCAGCTGGACTGCGAGGCCAGAGAAGCCGGCAGTTTCCTTGCATCCGTGGCAAAAACGCATCGGAAAACCAGCAGGTCCATGGCTTTCATTGCCGGAGGAGAGACGGTGGTACATTTAAAAGGAAAAGGAAAGGGCGGCCGTAATCAGGAGCTGGCGCTTTCCGCTGCTCCGGGACTTTCCGGCATAGAAAATGCCGCACTGTTCAGCATTGGAAGCGACGGTACCGATGGCCCTACCGATGCTGCCGGCGGCTATGTGGATGGTAGTACGAAACGACGTCTGGCGGACCAGGGCATCGATATTTATCGGGTTCTGGAGGACAATAATGCCTACGAGGCATTAAAGGCCTGCGACGGACTGATCATAACCGGCCCCACCGGTACCAACGTCAATGATGTGGCAGTGCTGCTGCTGGCTGGCAGCAGGGATGAGCTCTAAGCGCGCGCATGGGTTTTCCTGTAATAATAAATGTAAGAAACCAAGGCAGGTATTCCAATCCAGAATGCTACGGCACAGAGGGTGACGGTCTCCACAGAGTCATTTGCCACGATGACGGCGGCAATATAAAACAATGCCACGGGCAGTGCCGTGATACCAAGAATACGGTGAGCCACATTCCAGGTATCTTCGTCCCGGACGGTCCAGGGCAGACGAAGGCCGGTATGCCGGTTAAAGGGCAGTCTTGGGGAAATCATTCCCGAAAAAATGATGATGACGGTGATGACGGCGGTGGCGAAGACTTTTTCTCCACCGGCCGGGAGAACGACAATACCGGCTTCTGTCAGAGCAGTCGCGGTAATCACCACAAGAATCATGGCAATATTGAAAAATGTAGAGATGGTCAGCACCCGGGTGTTTTTTTCCTCCGCGGTCACACTGGTAAACAGTGCGAGATTCTTGTAAAGAATCAGGAGAGCGGCGATGAAACAGACGCCGACTGCACAGGCGGCCAGCGCCTGATTTGGCAGACTGGCAGAAAAAATAACAGCGGCAAAGCAGAGGAAAAGGATGACTCCACGTTTTTGACTGATCAGTTTCATCCGACGCTCTGCTTTATTTTTTTCTGCCAGCTGTTCGTTGAGCTGCGCCAGCTTCTGGGTCAGTTCTTTGATGGAGACGTCGGAAACGGCAGGATGCGGTGCTCCGCTGCTGTCAGGCCGGGACTCTCCGGTGGCCGCAGTCTGTGTTTCCATACCCAGCAGTTCGCTGACAGGAACGTTGAATAAAGCAGCTATCTTTATCACCATCTCTGCGTCGGGAACAGATAGACCACGTTCCCATTTCGAGATTGTCTGTCTTACGACGGAAAGCTTTTCTGCCAGATCCTCCTGACTCATCTTTGCATTTTTCCGCAGGCGGCGGATATTTTCTTCAATCATAGTATGACCTCCCTTTATTGTTCGCAGGCAGCGTTCCGTATATATTTTTCATTATGTCAGTGCCAGCGAATACATTTGATAGTCTTGATTATATTCATCGGAAGTTCAAAGGCAAGCAACAAAAGTTAACATGCTTCTTGCGGGGGGATTTTTCCGGTGGTATACTGAGGAAAAGGTATGTGTCTTGATTGGATTTACATGATAAAAGGAAAAGTCATCTGTGCAGGATAAAAAAGGAAAGAAAAATGTACACCTATGAAGAATTGAAACATTTTGTGGACCACTGTCAGCGCTGTCCGCTGGCAAAGACCCGCCACAAGGCGGTGATGGGAAGAGGAAATCACCAGGCGCCGGTCATGTTTATCGCGGAGGGACCGGGAAGAAATGAGGACCGGGACGGGGTTCCTTTCACCGGGCAGTCCGGACAGGTTTTTGACCGGCTGCTGGAAGGAATCGGGTGGTCCAGGGAAGATATTTATATTACGAATATTGTGAAGTGTCATCCGCCGGGCAACCGCGACCCGAGGCCGGAGGAGCAGGAGGCCTGCATGCCGTATCTTAAGTATGAGACCTGGCTGCTGCAGCCAAAGATTATTGTGTGTCTGGGGCGGGTGGCGGCGCAGCGGATCATCCGTCCGGATTTCAGGATTACAAGAGAGCACGGAACATTTCTGTTAAGAAAGGGCGTCTGGCTTACCGCCGTGTATCATCCGTCGGCGATTCTCAGAGATGAGACAAAACTGCCGGAGACGGAGACAGATTTTTGTGCCATCCGTGAGAAGCTCCTGGACTTGTAGCCGTTTTTACCGGTTTTGAAGCTGACTTTACTGCTTCAGAAGTTCCCGGGCGGTTGGCGCGTCGATATAGAGGCTGTCTGCAAGCCCTCCGATGAGGGCGGCGTGGATGACCTCTTTTTTTTCTTTGCCGGAAACCACCAGAAGCTTGTTAGGGATTTTTTTGATGGTGGCCAGAGAGGCGCCGACAACTCTGGCGTCCATTTCCTGATCAAAGATATTGCCGTCACAGTTCAGAAAGTGAGAACAGCAGTCTCCGATGACTCCCCGGTGGATCATATCCTGATATTCTTCATGGGTGATCATGCCCATTTCATACAAGACAGAAGGGCGTTCCAGGTTGCCGACAGAAAAAATCGCGGTGTCGCAGACTTCCGCCATGTCAAGGACCCGGGCAATCTGGGAATCCTGCTTCAGAGCTTCCACGATAAACGGTTTTTCCACCATGGCCGGAGCGGGAATCGGGTAGGCGGTGCCGCCGACACATTCCGCGAAACTGCTCAGGATGGAGAGGGCGTTGGATTCATACATGGCCCGGGAGAATCCGCCGGCCAGCTGAATCACCGAGACGCCGTGACGTTTCAGCCGGGGCAGCTGTCTTGCCATGACGGTCAGAGTGTGTCCGTAAAAGACTCCGAGAATGCTGTCATTTTTGATGTAACGGGGCAGATCGCTGATCATCGCGGCGCAGACATCCTGCAGGAGAATCTGTTCATTTCCCACCATATCGGGAACAATGACCGCCCGCTTGATGGGATAGGCGGCAATCAGTTCTTTTTCCAGTTCCGTATCGTTGAGAATCGAGTTTTTGATCCGCACTTCGATGATTCCCATATCCATGGCAGATTTCAGGATACGGCTCACGGTGGCCTTGCTGATCCCTTCTTTTTTGGCGATTTCCAGCTGTGTATAATTTAATTCATAATGCATTTTGGCAATGCGTATCATCTGTGTCAATTTATTTGTATCCATCTGTTCCCTTTTCCTCAATGAATTTTATTTTTAGTATAGCATACTCCGCGGGCATCGACATGACTTTTTTGGAGAACGGCTTTTTTACCAAAGAACAAGGATGAAATTTGTCTCATTTGTCAGTTGACTTTTCTCATGGAGAAGTTTATACTTAGTGTATGAAAAAAATCTCATGATATTTGAAATTATTCTCAATAAGTGAGATGGCGGAAACGGCGGGAAAATAGGAATGCTGTACAGAGTTTGATGGTTTTCTGCCGTGTACATGTAATTGCAGCACAGGAGGAGGTATTTACAATGAGTGTTGTTACTTTGATCGGAGCCGGACAGATGGCATCTGCCCTTACATTTCCTCTTTTCGAAAACGGACATGAGGTTCGTCTGGTGGGAAGTCCTCTGGATGATGAGATTATCGACCGTCTGCGGGAAGATAATTACCATGTGAACCTGAGAAGAACTCTGCATGAAGGTATCCATTATATCAAATGTGCCGATGTGAAGGAGGCTATTCAGGGAGCAGATGTCATTGTCTGCGGTGTGTCCAGTTTTGGTGTGGATTGGTTTGCTGATGAGATTCTGCCGATTCTCGATGAAAATGTGCCGATGATTTCCGTGACAAAGGGAATGCTTGATTATGAAGATGGCACTATGCAGACATATCCGGAATACTGGCAGAGCAAACTTCCGGAAGGAAGTAAATTAAGATTATACGCCATTGGCGGGCCTTGTACCGCAAGAGATCTGGCAGATCATGATCCGTCCTTCGTGGCTTACTGCGGACCGGATTTTGAGACACTGGAATGGCTGCGGAGCATTTTCGCGACGGATTATTATATCATCAGCCTTACTCTGGATGTGGTTGGATTGGAATGTGCCGTGGCTCTCAAAAACGGCTACGCACTGGGAACCGCCCTCGCCATCGGTATCAAGGAGAAGCTGGGGGATGATGGTATCGACCATAATAATATGAAAGCAGCCCTGTTCCAGGAGAGCGTAAAAGAAATGCTGGAACTGCTGCGGATCGTGGGAGGCGGCGTAGATAACATTATGTTTGCTGCCGGAGATCTGGATGTGACAGTTTCTGCGGGAAGAAGCAGAACAGTGGGTCTGCTGCTTGGCAAAGGGTATACCATTGAGGAGACTCTGGAGCAGCTGCAGGGTCAGACCCTGGAGGCCGTTGTCATTGCCACAAGAACAGCCCGGGCAGTAAAAGCGCTGGCAAAAGCAGGAAAGGTCAGCGAGGATGATTTCCCGCTGCTGATGCATGTCAATGAGCTTTTAAACGAACACGGCAAGCTGAATATTCCATGGAAGAAGTTTGAGAAGAGAATGTAAGAAAATGGGAGGGTTACATATATGACATATTATTTGGGTTTGGATCTTGGTACAGGAAGTTTAAAGACTGTATTGTTTGACAGAAACGGATTGGAGATTGCCGCTTCTACCGTAGAGTATCCGCTGTATCAGCCGCATAACGGATGGTCAGAGCAGGATCCGGAGGACTGGTATCAGGCTGCAGTTACCACTGTAAAAAATGTAATGGATCAGTCCGGAGTGGCTCCGGAAGAAGTCAAAGGTCTCGGTATTTCCGGACAGATGATGGGCGCGGTCATGCTTAATAAGAAGGGTGAAGTTTTGCGCCGGGCCATTCTCTGGAATGACGGCCGTACTTCTGAGTCCTGTGAAAATGTCCGTCACATCGTTGGCGATGATTTATTCATGAAATATTCTCTGACGCCGGCCAGACCGGGTCTTACCGCTGCAAAGATCCAGTGGGTGAAGGATAACCAGCCGATCATCTACAGTGAAGTGGCGCACATTTTGCTGCCGAAGGATTATCTGCGTTACCGTCTCACCGGTGAATATGCCACAGAGGTATCTGATGCTTCTGCCACACAGATTCTGGATATTCCGAACCGGAAATGGTCCGATGAGATCATGGCAGCCATGGAGCTGACGGAAGAGATGCTTGGCAAAGTTTATGAATCCCAGGAAATTACCGGCTACGTGCTGCCGGAAGTAGCAAAACTCATGGGCATTACAGAGAAATGTGCCGTTGTGGGCGGTGCCAGCGATAACTCCGCCGGCGGCGTAGGTACCGGCGTGGTGGCACCGGGACGTGCCATGACAACCATCGGTACCAGCGGAACGGTCTTCGCATTTTCTGAGAAACCGGTTCTGGATGTAAATAAATCCGTGTACACCTTCTGTATGCCTGTGCCGGGCGCATGGCATTTCATGGGAAGTGTGAATTCCTGCGGTGCCTCTCTCAAATGGTGGAGAAATAATTTCTATCCGGACGATCTGGAATACGAACAGATCAACAAAGACGCGGCATCTTCCGCACCGAGCGCCAACCGTCTTATTTATCTGCCATATCTGAACGGCGAACAGTCGCCGCACTTTAACCTGAACTGCCGTGGCTCTTTCGTGGGACTGGCAGCTATCCACACAAAGGCAGATATGACAAGAGCGGTCATGGAAGGAGCCACTTACGCGCTGCGTGATATCCTTACCGGAATCCGCAACTGCGGCGTTCGTCCGGAAACCATGCGGATGTGCGGCGGCGGTTCCAAGAGCCCGTTCTGGCGACAGCTGATGGCAGATATCTACAACATGCCTGTCACCCTGCCGGATATGAACTCCGAAAACAGCGCGGCTCTGGGCGTTGCCATTCTGGCGGCGGTGGGCACCGGCGAATATCCGAGTGTTGTGGATGCCTGCGACAAGATCATCAAGATGCGCGATGAAGTATATCAGCCGGACGAAGAGATGGCGTTCATCTACGACAAAGTATATCAGGAATTTGATAACCTCTATCCGAAGCTGAAAGAAAACTGGAAGTCCATTCTGGATCTGGATTTCCGGTACTAGGGAATATAAATTTTATCTGCGGCGGTCAGCATATGCGGGCCGCCGTTTGTGGTCCATATATTGGGATTTGTAAATCTCTTTGCAGCCCACAGAAGGCTGCTTTACCGAAGACAAGGTATTGATAAAAGTTCTCCTCCTCCACTTCGGCAGACTGGTACCTGGCTGTATTTCGTCAATATAAATCAGACGCCTGCGCTCACAGTCGTCGTCAAACCATATCAATACCTCGCCTTCTCCAAATGCAGTCTACGTGCATAGAGATTTACAAAGAATCCTGGCTACCCTGGCGAAACAACAGATTGTGGCAGTTTTTGACTGTTAAACGGTCCATCGATGATAACAAAAATACCTGATTCAAACCGACAGAAGAGTTACCTATACGGCTTGCTCTGCAGGTGCATGCATGCCAGACAGATACGACTGTAAATTTGGGTATCAGCTATTCGTCTGTAGCTATAGCCTGCGGATTTGTCAGCGTAGCACAGGATGTTTGTAAAGGTGGAATAAAGGCTTTTCAACAGGCAAATGACGTTTTGGGTACATACGGCTTTCGACCGCGAGCTGTGAGGGAGGACTGATATAATCATTTTACAATGAATACCCCTGGTCAGTCCGACTGAGGGTCGAGTCGGGCGAATCCGTATGTGCCCTTGCGTCATTGTCTGTTTGATTGGGTAGCTGTTACCACCTTTACAAATCCCCATGTTCAGGGAGGCGCCGCAGTTTCCGGGCTGCAAATATATCTTGAAAACCGATACATAAAGAGTTATAATAAATAACCAGAGAGATAAAAACAGATCTTCAGGGCGGGGTGCAAGTCCCCACCGGCGGTAATCACAGAGTGACGCGCTGCGTTGCGAGTTTGTGCGAGCCCGCGAGCCGAAAGGCAGGATTCCGGTGAGATTCCGGAGCCGACGGTATAGTCCGGATGGCAGAAGATGAGAAAACGGGTGCTCCTGTACATTTTGCTGCAGATGCAAAAGGGGCGGCCGTGTGGAACAGATATGAACTCACGCTCTGAGATTAGCTGCGCAGGCAGTTGATTTCAGAGCTTTTCTTTTTCCTTCCGGCGTATTGTTCTGGACGATGAACTGTGTCATGAAAGAATTTCCGGGTGTGAGGCAGAAGATGACAGCTGCAGGCGGATCATTCATGAAACAGACCAAATACAGGCGGATATGGGAAAGGAAAAGAAAAATGGAAAAATACTATCTTGGTTTTGATGCAGGTACTCAGAGTGTAAAAGTGGCAGTCTATGATGAGAAAATGAATTGTGTGGCGTCTTCCAGCGCCCCGACGACCCTCGTCTATCCGCATCCGGGGTGGGTGAATATGGATTGCGATGAGTATTTGGAGCTGACGATTCAGGGAATGCGGGAGTGCGCCCGGATCATGAAAGAGAAGAATCTGAAGCTGGAAAATGTCCGGTCCATCATGGGGGATGGGATCATCTGCGGCATCTGCGGCGTGGACGCCGAAGGAAATGCAGTGACGCCATACATTAATTATCTGGATTCCCGGACGAAAGAGGATGCGGAAGAGATTAACAGCTGGAATTTGGATATCTGGGGACAGGAGACGGGCAATCCGGAGGCAAACTGCATGTTCCCGGCGCTTTTTGCCCGGTGGTTTCTGAAGAATTCCAAAGAGTTTCGGGAAAAGGGTGTAAAGTTTGTTCACGATGCGCCGTACGTGCTGGCTCATCTGGCAGGTCTTGGCGCTGAGGATATGTTTATCGACTGGGGGACCATGTCCGGCTGGGGACTTGGATATAAGGTGGAGGAGAAATGCTGGTCCGGTGAGCAGCTTTCCCTGCTTGGCATACCGGCGTCCATGATGCCGAAGATCGTGAAGCCGTGGGACATTGTGGGATATCTTACCGAAGAAATGTCTGAAAAAACCGGGTTTCCGGCAGGGATTCCTGTCTGTGCCGGGGCGGGCGATACCATGCAGTCCATGATCGGCAGCGGTAATATGCAGCCGGGGCAGGCAGTGGATGTGGCCGGCACCTGTTCCATGTTTTGTGTATCCACCAGCGGAATTATTCCGGAGCTGAGCCGGCGGGGAGCCGGGCTGATTTTTAACAGCGGGACGCTGCCGGACACCTATTTTTACTGGGGATATATTCGCACCGGCGGGCTGGCGCTCCGGTGGTTTAAGGACAATGTCTGCGGACAGGAAAAAGATGGGGATTATTACCAGATTTTAAGCCGGAAGGCAGAGCGGGTACCGGCGGGAGCGAACGGCGTGCTGTTTCTGCCGTATCTTACCGGAGGCATGAATGAGATTCCGGACGCCTCGGGATGCTTTCTCAATATGACCATGGATACAGATCAGGCGGTGCTCTGGCGGGCAGTGCTGGAGGCCATCGGTTATGATTATATGGAGATCACGGATCTGTACCGGAGTGCAGGGATTGATTTAAGCCGCATCACCATCACCGAGGGAGGCAGCCGGGATGCTCTCTGGAATCAGATGAAGGCAGATATGCTTGACAGCCGGACTATTACCCTGGAAAATGCAGCGGGAGCAGTCATGACCAACTGTCTGTTCGGAGCGTACGCCACCGGCGACGTGGATAATATCGAACAGGCCCTTCTGGAGAATCTTCATATCAAAAAAGAATGTGTGCCGGACGGAACCAATCATCGTTTTTACCGGGCACAGTTTGAAAAGAAAAACCGTCTGGTGAAAACAGAACTGGCAGGAGCTTTCCGCATTCTGAAAGAGATGCAGGAGCCGGGAGAACGGACGGGAGTTTGAGAAGCCGGACATGTGTCGTATTTAATTAAAGAAAGAGAAGGACGGGAATTGTGGATTTTTTTTAATACATTGAGAATATTTCTTAAAAATCGTTTGCGTTATGGCACTATGAATGTTAAACTATAAACAAATTAACCTTTAGTAGTATACGGTGTTTTGGAAGCCTGTTTTATGCGCTCTGGCGCGGGCCGGGCTTCAGTCATTCAGGAGGATTTAGGAGGATTATTTATGGTTACGAATGATGCAACAATTTTGAAGATCAAACATGAAGTGCTGTATCGAGTTGCAAAGCTGGCTTATGAGGGAAAGTTCCAGGAAGAAAGAGAAAAGATTCCTTATGAGATGATTCCGGGACCGAAAGCACAGTTCAGATGCTGTATCTATAAAGAAAGAGAAGTCATCAGACAGAGAGTGAATCTGGCGGAGGGCAAAACGCCAATGGGTGAGATCCCGGATAATTCCAAGGGACATAAGATTGTTTATGTGATTCCTGCGGCCTGCGAGGAATGTCCGATCGCAAGATATACTGTTACCAACAACTGTCAGAACTGTATGGGAAAGGCCTGCTATAATTCCTGTAATTTCGGCGCCATCACCATCGGCATGAACCAGGCATACATTGATCCGTCCAAATGTAAAGAGTGCGGTAAATGTGCGGCTGCCTGTCCATACAACGCCATCGCGGATCTGATGCGTCCTTGCCGTAAGAGCTGTCCTGTGGATGCCCTGCAGGTGGATCCGGACACCGGCATCGCTATGATTGACGATGAGAAATGTATTTCCTGTGGTCAGTGTATCCACAGCTGTCCGTTTGGTGCCATCGGCTCCGTTACATATATTGTGGATATTATCAACGCCATGCGTGAAGGCAAGAAGGTTTACGCCATGGTCGCTCCGGCACTGGAAGGTCAGTTCGGCGATAAGATTACCATGGCCAGTCTGAAAAAAGCGGCAAAAGAGATCGGATTTACCGATATGATCGAGCTGGGACTGGGCGGCGACCTGACAGCCCTGTTCGAGGCAAGAGAGTGGGCGGAGGCTTATAAAGAAGGCAAACAGCTCACCACATCCTGCTGTCCGGGCTTTGTAAACATGGTAAAGAAACACTTCCCTAAGATCGCGGATCACGTTTCCACCACAGTATCTCCGATGTGTGCCGTTTCCCGTATGGTTAAGGCAAAAGATCCGGATGCCATCACTGTATTTGTGGGACCTTGTGTGGCTAAGAAGAGCGAGGCAGCCGATTCCGGTATCGAAGGCAACGCTGATTATGTTCTGACCATCGGCGAGTTCCGCGCCATGATGAAAGCCAAAGATGTGGAACTGGAGCAGGTAGAGAATGACTACCAGCAGGCTTCCGTATTCGGAAAACGTTTCGGCAACAGCGGCGGCGTAACTAACGCTGTACTGGAGTCGCTCAAAGAAGAGAATGAGAATGCCGATGTGACCGTAACTGTATGTAACGGCGCGGCTGAGTGTAAAAAGGCTCTGCTCATGCTGCAGGCAGGCAAGTTAAAGACAGACTTTATTGAAGGTATGGCCTGTGTGGGCGGCTGCGTAGGAGGCCCGAGCAAGCACAAATCTGAGATAGAGACCAAACGTTTCCGTGATAAACTGATCAAAGAAGCAGACGGCAGAAATATTCTGGAGAACCTGTCCGAAGTGGATCTGGATTCCTTCTCCATGTACAGACACTAATTTGGTTGTTGGCAGGCCATTCATGCACAGACACCGGCATGTTCGTGCGACGGTTGTTTATGCGAAGACGCCAATTAATTCTTGCAATTTAGAATAAGGTCTGATAGAATAATAAAGCAAAATCGGCAGGAAGGCAGATATTTCTGCTTTCCTGCATTCTTTTGGAGATGTACCCAAGTGGTTGAAGGGTCCGCACTCGAAATGCGGTAGGTCGGGCAACCGGCGCGAGGGTTCGAATCCCTCCATTTCCGTACCGGCGGCATGGCTCGTGAGAGCTGTGCCGCTTTTGTCGTTTTTTGGACGGCAATATGATTAAAGGTGGCAGGGACACAGCATGGACGTTGCATCTTACGCCAGCGCGATTGAATGAATCATCGACTTATACTCCTTTCTGTGCTATGATTACAAAAGCATGATCATAGAACAGAAAGGGGTATTTCTATGGGAGATACGTCTGGAAATAAAAAGAACCAATCAGAGATAAAAAATAAAAAGCGTATCTGCATGGGAATTCTGGCCCATGTGGATGCAGGCAAGACGACGTTGTCGGAAGGGATTCTTTATCTGACCGGCGGCCTGCGAAAGCTGGGACGGGTGGACCACGGCGATGCTTTCCTGGATAATTTTGCTCTGGAGCGAAGCCGGGGGATCACGATTTTTTCCAAGCAGGCGGTGTTCCCGCTGGGAGAGACGGAAGTTACGCTCATTGATACGCCGGGACATGTGGACTTTTCTGCGGAGATGGAGCGGGCGCTCTGGGTCATGGATTACGCAGTGCTGGTGGTAAGCGGCGCCGACGGGATTCAGGGACATACGGAGACGCTCTGGCGGCTGCTGAAAGCCTATCAGATTCCCACATTCATTTTTGTCAATAAGATGGATCAGGAGGGAACAGACCGGGAAGCGCTGCTGACAGAACTTAAGAAGAATCTGGATGACGGATGTATTGCCTTTGACGGATTTGCACGGGATGACGGAGAGCAGCGTGCCGGAACGGAAGGCGGCGCAGCCGGGGCAGAGCATGACCACGATGAGGTTCTGATCAGTGCTGATTCGGAAGATATCCTCGAAGAGATTGCCATGTGCGATGAGGAAGTGCTGGAATCTTACATGGAGACGGGAGCCATCAGAAAGCGGGATCTGATCCGGCTGATCGATGAGAGAAAGATATTTCCCTGCTTTTTTGGCTCGGCTTTAAAACTATCCGGAGTGGAACAGCTGCTCGGGGGACTGGAACAGTTTACGAGGATGCCGGAATATCCGGATGCGTTTGCGGCGAAAGTGTTTAAGATATCCAGGGATGAACAGGGAAACCGTCTGACTCATGTGAAGATCACCGGAGGCCGTCTGAAGGTCAAGACCTCGTTTGGAGAAAAAGAAAAGGTAGATCAGATCCGGGTTTATTCCGGTGCAAAATATACTCTGCAGGATGAGGCGGAGGCAGGAATGGTCTGTGCGCTGACGGGACTTTCGGAGACGGCGGCCGGCCATGGACTGGGCGAAGAAAAAGATCTGGAGGCTCCTTTGCTGGAGCCGGTCTTGAGCCGCAGTGTGATACTGCCGGAGGGGACGGATGTGCCAAAGGCGCTTCGGCAGTTAAAACAGCTGGAGGAGGAAGATCCCCTTCTGCATGTGGTGTGGAACAGCCGGCTGGAAGAGATCCAGATGCAGCTCATGGGAGAGGTGCAGACAGAAGTTTTAAAAAGTATGATCGCGGACCGTTATCAGATGGATGTGGAATTTGGAGCGGGACGCATTATGTATAAAGAGACGATCGCCAATACGGTGACCGGCGTGGGCCATTATGAACCGCTGCGTCATTACGCGGAGGTGCATCTGCGCATGGAGCCGGGAGAGCGGGGAAGCGGTTTGGTTTTTGCTTCAGATTGCAGTGAAGATGTGCTGGACGGTAACTGGCAGCGGCTGGTTCTCACTCATTTGATGGAAAAAGAACATCCGGGAGTGCTGGCAGGTATGCCCATCACCGATATGAAGATTACGCTGACAGCGGGAAAGTCACATTTAAAACATACCGAAGGCGGTGATTTCCGTCAGGCAACTTACCGGGCGGTGCGCCAGGGGCTCATGCAGGCGGAATCTGTTTTGCTGGAGCCATGGTATGTGTTCCGTCTGGAACTGCCGGCGGAGCAGGTGGGACGGGCCATGGCAGATATCCAGAAACGATATGGCACCTTTGAGGCTCCTCTTATGGAAGGGGAGCGGGCGGTCCTTTCAGGCCGGGCGCCGGTATCGGAGATGCTTGACTATCCGGCAGAAGTACAGTCCTATACCGGAGGCCGGGGCAGACTGGCATTGCGTCTGGAAGGATATTATCCCTGCCATAATCAGGAAGAGGTGCTGGCTGACATCGGTTATGACAGCGAGGGAGATGTGGACAACCCGTCCGGTTCCATTTTCTGCTCCCATGGGGCAGGATTTTTCGTGCCGTGGGATCAGGTGCCGGATTACATGCACATCAAAGAAAAAATTCCGGGCGCAGGCAATATGCCGGACGATGCGGGAGCAAATGTATCTCCCAGCGGAGCCAATGCATCCGATGAAGGCGGCGCATCCTGCGCTTCCTCTTATATAGATTATATAGAAGACAAAGAGCTGGAAGCCATTTTTCTCCGGGAGTTTGGCAGCAAGAAACAGCAGGAAGACCGCTACCGGGGATATCGGAATAAATCTGTCCGCGCATCTGCAGGCACAGCATCTGCAGGCACATCCGGAGGACGCAAAAATGCGAAGGGTACCGTTTCTGGACTGTTGTATGATCCCGACGGGGAAAAACAATATCTGCTGGTGGACGGCTATAATATCATATTTGCCTGGGATTTCCTGAAAGAATTGTCGGAGGTGAATCTGGAGGCCGCCAGGGGCAAGCTGATGGATATCCTCTGTAACTATCAGGGATTTACAGGATTTACGCTGATTGTTGTTTTTGATGCGTATAAGGTCAAAGGCAATCCGGGAGAGGTATTTAAATATCATAATATCCATGTGGTGTACACGAAGGAGGCGGAAACCGCAGATCAGTATATTGAAAAGACCACTCATGAGCTTGGGCACAAACACCGGGTGATCGTGGCCACATCGGATTCTCTGGAACAAGTGATCGTCATGGGACAGGGGGCAAGGCGTCTGTCTGCGGCGGACTTTCTGGAAGAAGTGGAGCGGGCGGAGAAAGAAATCCGCCGGATCAATGAAGAGCGGCGGCATAACGGGAAAAATTATCTGCTGGAAAACACGGACGACGAGACCGCCGAACTTCTGGAAAATGTACGGCTGGGGAAGACGAATCTGGAAGGTTCGGAATCTTGACTTTTTCACTAGGATATGATATACATAGAATTTGGATACGATGGATATTTTCATAAAATATTTATGGGGCCCGGAAGCTTTTTTCAGAAAGGCAGAACGGGACCGGATACAAGGAGATAACTATGCTTGAACTAAAGAATATCAGCTATATTGTTGAGGATGATAAAGAGATTCTGGAAGATGTGAATCTTACCATTGACGACAAGTTTGTAGCCATTACCGGACCAAACGGCAGTGGCAAATCCACCCTCGCAAAGCTTATTGCGGGGATTATTCATCCTACCGCCGGAAGGATTATTCTGGACGGAGAGGATATTACGGATTTAAATATTACAGAGAGAGCCAATAAAGGTATCAGTTATGCATTTCAGCAGCCGGTACATTTTAAAGGACTTAAAGTAAAAGATCTCATTTCCGTGGCTTCCGGCAGAACTATGTCGGTGAAGGAGATTTGCGATGTGCTCTCTGAGGTGGGCCTTTGTGCCAGAGATTACGTGAACAGAGAGTTGAACGGAAGTCTGTCCGGCGGCGAGCTCAAGAGAATTGAGATTGCCATGATCCGCGCCAGAGCCACGAAGCTCTCTGTCTTCGATGAACCGGAGGCAGGGATCGATCTGTGGAGCTTTAACAGCCTGATTCATGTGTTTGAAGAGCTTCACGAGAAGACGGAAGGAACGATCCTGATCATTTCCCATCAGGAGCGGATCCTTGAGATCGCAGATAAGATCATTGTAATTAATGGCGGCCATGTGGAGAAAGTGGGACGCGGCGAAGATGTGATTCCGGGTCTCCTTTACGCATCATCAGCCTGCCAGAAACTGAGCCAGAAATAAGGAGCAGGGACGATATGAGTGAAATGGATTTAATACAGAAAGAACTGCTGGAGCAGGTGGCTGACCTTCATGGTGTGCCTGCTGGAGCCTATAATATCCGTGCCAACGGAGTGGCGGCAGCAAGAAATACAACAGCTAATATTGATATTGTCACAAAAGAAGACAAGCAGGGCATTGATATCATTATCAAGCCGGGCACGAAAAAAGAGAGTGTGCATATCCCGGTTATCTTAAGCCAGAGCGGACTTAAGGAAGTGGTATACAATGACTTTTATATCGGTGAGGACAGCGATGTGACTATCGTGGCAGGATGCGGTATCCACAACGGAGGAAGCAGCCTCACCAAGCATGACGGTATCCACACATTCTATGTGGGGAAAAATGCAAAAGTGCGCTATGTGGAGAAGCATTATGGTAACGGCGAGGGCACCGGTGAAAAAGTGATGAACCCGGAGACAGTGATCCATATGGATGAGAATTCTTATTTCTATATGGACACTGTGCAGATCAAGGGCGTGGACAGCACAGATCGTGTGACCAAAGCCGATTTAAAGGCGGGCGCTAAATTAGAAGTGTCTGAGAAACTTATGACTCACGGTGTACAGACTGCCAAGACGGCATTTGATGTGGAGCTGAACGGAGAGGGAAGCAGTGCCAATGTGATTTCACGTTCCGTGGCAAGAGATCATTCTTTCCAGGATTTCAAGGCAAAGATCAGCGGCAATACCGCCTGCGCCGGTCACAGTGAATGTGACGCCATTATCATGGATGACGCCAGAGTCAGCGCTACTCCGGAGCTGGAGGCGAACAATATTGATGCCGAGCTCATTCATGAAGCTGCCATCGGAAAGATTGCCGGCGATCAGCTTATTAAACTGATGACTCTGGGACTTACGGAGGCAGAAGCAGAAGAAATGATTATCTCCGGATTCCTGAAATAATTCTGAAGAAGACAAAAATGCAATTTTGCGGTGCCCGGAAACAGGGCGCCTGCGAAGGGATTCATTTGGCATAGATGAATGGAGGGAGATACCGATGAGACAATGCATGGATGCGAAGAATCTTCATCAGCGTCTGAGCCGGATCAGAGGACAGATCAATGCCATCGATAAAATGGTGGACGAAGATGTACCTTGTGAAGACATTCTGATTCAGGTGAATGCAGCGAAATCCGCTCTGCATAAAGTGGGGCAGATTATTCTGGAAGGGCATTTGAATCATTGTGTGAGAGACGGGATTGAACATGGGGACGCCGATAAGACCATTGCGGATTTCGCCAGAGCAGTAGAATATTTTTCCAGATTATAGCAGGCGGGAGGAAACAAAATGAGTGCATACGAACAGGATATAAAAAGGTACGAGACAAAGATGCGTGCCTGCGCCACCATGACGGAACTGCTGGTGGCAATGTCCTCCTGGCAGAGCTTTGCAGATTCCCACGGGCTGTCTGAAGAAGAAAAAGCGACGGTGGACAAGGCATATATGGAAGCAGAAGCGAAGCTGATCACCCAGGTGAAACCTACTCTGTGGTAAACGCGGAAGAAAGTACAAAAGATCATACAGCAAATAAAAGGGCTGCTGCAAAATTGCCTGCAGTGCGAAATATAATGTGTTTAGAAGGGATACGTTTTATTTCGTGAAGGCGATATTTTGCGGCAGCCTTTCTCATTTCACAGGAAGTTCCGCCGGAATTCCCGTGAAACAAAAAGCTTTTTGTGAAAGATTCTCGTTTGCATGTGGCAAAGGGAAACTTATTCTGTGATTTCTCCGGAAATAATCCACGGAGCCGGCTTGGCCTCGAAAACATTTTTCCGGTTCAGTTTGGACATAGATATCTGGATCACTTCGCTGCGGGAAATGTGATACTTCTCAAAAATACGAAGAATAGAAGAGAGAATATCAAGTTCCAGTGTGTAAACCACAAACTTCATCTGTGGATTGATTTTCAGAAGGTTCTGCACCTCTTCTTCGAAACGTTCTGTGGCGACGATAAAAGCGAGAGACGGAACCGGGAGATTCCGCATGGAGGAACGGCTGGTATCTTCCACGATGATAATGTTCGTCAGACCAAATTTATTGATATTTTCTTCCAGAGAATACCGGTCATGTTTGTTGTATTCCACGGCGATGATCTGTCCGTCGCTGGCAATCATGGCGGATTCCACAGCGATGCTCTCGCCGCTGATGATGCAGATGGTATCCTGATCATCCAGATGCAGTTTGTTGACAATAATGGAACGGATCTCACTGGCTACGTAGCGCACGGAACCCTGGGTGAAATTGTCGTTCTGCATGCCGATACGGTAGGAACTTCTGGAGTTCGGATTGAAGATCAACATGACAGATGGCCCGGTGATTTCTGTGTTGATCATCTCAGATAATTTGCAGATATTGACGCTGCCTTCCGGATTAAGGCCGGTTTTAAACCAGATATCACAGTCCCCGAGACCATAATCCCACAGATTGAAGAAAAAGTTTGGATCGCCGGCGTCGGCGAAGACCAGAACTCTTTTGTGGGTTTCGATGGTTGGGATCAGGTTCTTTTGTTTCTTACTGATATCAATTAATTTGATCTTTTCGATGTCAAGGCCGGCTTTTTTGGAAAAGTATTCAAGCCAGGCAAGAATCTGTGTATTTGTGAAGGAAGATTTGTTATTAAGCATGGGAAGACCTCCTTTGATATAATTATATTTATTTTAGTACAATAGATGAAAAAAGGCAAGAAATGAATAGATTTCCTTGTAAAATTGCCACAAAAGTTGTAGAATCTAAAAGATGAAATAAGAAGGGAAGATGAAGGGTGAAAATATCGACAAAAGGACGATATGCATTGCGTCTGATGCTGGACATTGCATTAAATGAGAAAGAAGGTGAGCCGGTCCGCATTAAGGACATTGCGCGCAGGCAGGAATTGTCCTGCAAGTATCTGGAACAAATTATTTCCGCACTGCACAAGGCGGGATATGTCCGCAGTATACGCGGGCCTCAGGGAGGCTATCTTTTGACCAGAACGCCGTCTCAGTACACGGCGGGAATGATCCTGCGTCTGACCGAGGGAAGCCTTGCGCCGGTATCCTGTCTGGAAGGGGAAGAGAATACCTGTGCCAGACTCAATGAGTGCGCGACGGTTGTCCTCTGGCAGAAGCTCAACGACGCCATCAGCAGTGTGGTGGACACGGTGACCCTTCAGGATCTGATAGAGTGGCACTGCGACAGAAGTGGAAATAATTACGTGATTTAAAGAGAGCAGAATAATGATTGGACAGTATTCCTTATATGAGTGGCTGATATTTTTTTATATTTACAGCTTTTTTGGCTGGATTTTTGAATCTGCCTACGTATCATTCAAAGAAAAAAAATGGGTAAACCGCGGTTTTCTGATGGGACCTTTCCTGCCTATTTACGGCGGAGGTGCCGTGATGATGCTGTTTGTGTCGGAACCGTTCCGGTCGAATCTGATTCTGACCTATTTTGCGGGGGCAGTGGGAGCTACCCTCCTGGAACTGGCGACCGGCGTGGTCATGGAGAGCATTTTTAAGATCAAATACTGGGACTATTCTGCCCGGCGTTTCAATTACAGGGGATATATCTGCCTGGCGTCCACTATTTTGTGGGGCTGTTTTACAGTGCTGATGAATGAGCTGATTCATCCGGCTGTTCTTTCTTTTCTGGAAATGGTGCCTGCGCTGCCGCTGCACATTGTCTCCGGCGTTATCTCTGCCTTTTTTGTGCTGGATGTCGTGGACTCTGTAAAAGAGGCGCTGGACCTGCGGAATATGCTGGAAAAGATGGAGAATCTCCGGGAAGAAGTGCTGCGTCTCAGAAAACGTGCCGATGTGGTGATTGCCTGTCTGGATGACAGCTGGCGGGATTTTGTGGAAAATAATCCTGCGGCAGATAAGGCCGGAGAGATTTACAAAGGCCTTGAACTTCGATATAATAAACTGAAGCAGAGTGTTATGGAGATAGATATTCTCACGGATGCCCAGAAGGAAGAGCTGGGTGAACTGAAGGAGCGTCTGAATATGATCCTCGAACAGCTGGAAAAGCTCCGGAAAGGAAAAACGCAGATGCACAGACGTCGAAGAAAGCGCCTGAGAATCCGGATTCTCGGCAATCCGACCATGACTTCCGCACGCTACCGTTTTTCTTTGGAAGCCCTGAAAGAAAGGATAAAAGAATCCCGGGAAGAGGAATCCAAAGGAGAATAAGCACGGCAGTATATTTTTCAACATATAATTTTTTCAAGAAAGGACTATACTATAATGAATTTAGACTTAAAAGGAATCAGAATCGTCAAATGTGAGTTTCGCAACGAGATGGGACCAAATACAAAACTGAACCTTCAGGTGAATGTCAACAATCAGATCAAGCTTCCGAAAGAATTGAAAGCGGACTCTGTGGGAACGGTCATCAGCAAGGTGATGGTCGGCTCTCCGCTGCATCCGCTGTATCTGTATCTGGAACAGGTGAGCACTTATGCGGATAAAGATGAGCCGAAAGGGGAAGTGCCGGATATGGAAAGCATGATGAGTCTTTATAAGACCATCTGTGTACCGATGGCCATGAAAGAGCTGGAGGAAACCATCAAAAAAATCTGCGCGGTGTATCATATCCCTGAGATTAAGATTCAGAAGAACGATAATGCGGATAAAAACCGTCGTGGTTATCTCAACTAAACCGGAGAGGATGCAAATCTCTTCCGGGCGTGGGTAAACTTACGGAATTATTAAGAACAGCATGAAGTTATTAAGATAGTATGAACTTGCCGAAAAAGAATTGACGAACGATGGAAGATGCGGTACTGTTTATCATAAATAATTTATCAATAAGCGGTGTGTGCAGGCATTTTCTCAGGAGGTGCCTGCACACATCGTGAACGAGTCAGCACAGTATAACCCGGAAGGTGATTTTTATGAGAGACAAATTAAATCAGAATAAACATGTTTTATTGTTGTTGTATTTTCCTTTTTATCTGGCGGTTTTTCGCTATCTTGAAAACATAAGGCCCGAGCATCTGCATATCATCAGTTCTCCGCTGGATCAGCATATTCCATTTATACCAGTTTTTATCATTCCGTATCTGTTCTGGTTTGTGTACATCGCCGGACCGGGATTGTATTTCCTTTTTTGTGAGAAAGAAGAATTCTGCCGTCTGATGTATTTCGGTATGATAGGGATGACCGTATTTTTGCTGGTTTCCTGGATTTATCCCAACGGTCTCGACATCCGGCCGGACAGCTTTGCGGACAATAACATATTTACACAGCTGACCAGATTTGTTTACAGTGTGGATACTTCCACCAACGTACTTCCAAGTATTCATGTGTATAATTCTGTCGGTATCTATCTGGCAGTCAGGGACAGTGAGAATCTTGCCGGCAAAAAAGGAATACGATATGCTTCTTTGATTACGACCGTGCTGATCATTCTGTCTACCATGTTCGTAAAGCAGCATTCTGTCGTGGATGTTTTCACAGGCCTGATGCTTTCGTATGTGGCTTATGAGCTGGTGTACGGCGGCCGTGCGGTGCAGATCTGGAGCAGTATCAATATGGTGAAATACCGTAAAAAAGAAGAGCTGAAGTCCTGACGGGATGAGACGGTGTACGGGCACGATGATACGATGGAAAAGACCGCCGGGAAGACGGCAATAATAACTGCTTGGAAAAGGAGCGGACATCATGAGGAAGATAATGTTTGTGGGGCGGAGCGAGTCAGGAAAGACCACACTCACACAGGCAATGAAGGGAAAGAAAATCATTTATCATAAGACGCAGTACGTCAATCACTATGATGTGATCATAGACACACCGGGAGAATATGCGGAAACCAAAAGACTCGGCGGTTCTCTGGCGGTATATGGAGCAGAATCCGACGTGATCGGGCTTCTCATAAGCGCCACGGAGCCGTTTTCGCTGTATCCGCCCAATTGCACCTCCCAGAGCAACCGTGAGGTGGTGGGCATTGTGACCAAATGCGATCACTGGGCAGGAGACCCGGAGCAGGCTGCAGAGTGGCTGCGCCTGGCAGGCTGCAAAAAGATTTTTTACACCAGCGCCTTTACCGGCGAGGGCATTGCGGATATCATTTCTTATCTGAAAGAGGAACACGAGACTCTCCCGTGGGAGACCGTAAAGGCTCAGTACGATAAGCTGGATTACGGCAGCGGTGCTTCCGATGATGACATGAACATTAACGGCGTGGTGGTGTGAGGATCAAATAATCTATATCGTTCATATGGCAAAAAAGCGGCATCGATTTCGGCTGTTCCGGAATCGATGCCGCTTTTTTGCCTGGTCAGTCAGGTAGAGGGCTTGTCTTCATCCCACACACTTCTCAAATCGGAAATAAAGGCGAAAGCTTCTTTATCAGAGAGAACCGCTATGAAGTGACAGACGGTCTGGCCGGAAAAGCCGCATCTGCCATTTTCCTGTTCCAGATAGCAGCGGGGCGCGATATTCAGCTGTTCTGCCATGCCTTCCTGGGAGAGAGAATGTCGGAGCCGATAATCTAACATGTGTTTGCTGATGAACCGGTTTAATTTTTCATCTGATACTTTCATGGAAATGCCTCCTTGATAAAATTTTCCTTTTTTCGACAGGGAACAGGAAAATATTACCTGTAAGGGAAAAGTGGTGCCATGATATACATGTCACTTGATTATGAAAAATAAATAATATATATGAATATTAAGTGCGCAGATTAATAATGTAAATACAGATAATGGATATGTAAATATTATAAATATTTAAAGTGGACATAAAAATATAGCATAAAAAATAAAATGGGAAAGTGTAAAAAATGCATTGGTTAAGAGAAAAAGAGTAAAAAAAATAAGCTCCCTGCCGGACTTGAACCGGCGACCTACGCATTACGAATGCGTCGCTCTACCAACTGAGCCAAGGAAGCTTGTCTGAACTGACCTGTCTATTCTACAATATTTCGGAATAAAAATCAATAATAAATTTTAGTTTTCCGGCTTCTTTTGAGATAGCCTTCATTCTCCGGGACAGCTTTGTGGGCTGTGTCAGGACTTAGACATGCAATCTTTGCACACGCCGCGGAAAACGATGCTGCATTCAGTGATTTTTCCGTCAAAGTTTTCGTTCAGCTGACCGTACAGGGACGCATCCGGATAATAAGGAAGATCCAGAAGGCATCCGCATGAATCACAGATAAAATGAGAATGCGGCCTGGCAAGACCATCGAAGCGGTCGGTGCGGTCTTCGCAGGAGATTTTTTTAATTTTTCCGATTTTGGTAAGAAGAGAAAGATTACGGTATACCGTCCCCAGACTGATGTTGGGAAAGTTCTCTCGTACCTCCATGTAGATTGTGTCAGCCGTCGGATGATCGTGGTGAGAGAGGACGCACTGCAGAATAGCTTCTCTCTGCCGGCTTTTCTTCATTGGAGCAGTCATTATGGAATCATCTCCTCTGTAATTAATAGTAATAATCGTTATCATTCTCATTATATATGAGAGGCAATAAATTTGTCAAGAATGAGAAAGAAAGAGGAAAAGGTGGATTTTTGCGTATTGCGGGAAGAAAATTTTTGTGTTTTTTTGAGAAGGATACATATAAGAAATAGGTTGACAAAGAAAAGTATGAATAGTATACTTTGAGCATCGAAAGAAATGTGATTTTAGGAAAAAGGAGATATTTTCTGATGTTAGAGAAGATGAAAGAAATTATTGCAGAGCAGCTTGGCGTTGAAGAGGATGAGATTACTCTTGAGACTTCCTTCAAAGAGGATCTGGGAGCAGATTCCCTGGATCTGTTTGAGTTAACCATGGCTTTGGAAGAAGAATATGACATCGAGATTCCAGCTGAAGAACTGGGCGAGATTGAGACTGTGAACGATGTTGTTGAATATCTCAAATCCAAAGGTGTGGAAGAATAAGAGTCTGCATGCGATAAGAGACACGGAATGGGTATTGAAAGATAACGCATCTTTCAATACCTCTTTTTATGTAACGTGTTTTCTTACATATTAAAGACAAAACAGTCATTTTTATGAAGTTTGAAAAAAGTATTGGAAATTCGATTCATTTCGTTTATAATAACTATAAGTGTGCAAATTAATTACAGACAAAATCAGACAGAGCCTTCCGGCTCTGCTTCAGATAGACAGGATAAATATAGAAAGGAGATTCCCAATGGCTACGGATATTGGAATTGATTTAGGTACAGCGAGTATTTTGGTTTATGTAAAAGGCAAAGGTGTTGTGTTAAAAGAGCCTTCTGTAGTTGCTTTTGATGTAGATACGAGAAAGATTAAGGCAATTGGCGAGGAAGCGAGACTGATGATCGGAAGAACTCCGGGAAATATTGTGGCAGTTCGTCCTTTAAGACAGGGCGTTATCAGTGATTATTCCGTGACAGAAAAGATGCTGAAATACTTTGTGCATAAAGCAGTGGGAAAGAGTCTCTTTGGAAGAAAACCAAGAATTTCTGTCTGCGTGCCGAGCGGCGTTACCGAGGTGGAGAAGAAGGCCGTGGAAGATGCGACCTACGCGGCAGGTGCCAGAGATGTTAAGATCATAGAGGAGCCTGTGGCCGCAGCCATTGGAGCGGGAATCGACATTGCAAAACCATGCGGTAACATGATCGTGGATATCGGAGGCGGTACCTCAGATATCGCAGTTATTTCTCTGGGCGGCACAGTTGTCAGCACCTCCATTAAGGTGGCAGGGGATGACTTTGACGAGGCCATTGTCCGCTATATGAGAAAGAAACACAATCTGTTGATCGGTGACCGTACAGCGGAAGACATTAAGATTCAGGTGGGCAGCGCCTATGTACGTGCGGAGGAGGCTTCCATGGAAGTGCGCGGCCGGAATCTTGTGACAGGACTGCCTAAGACGGTGACCGTAACATCTGAGGAGACCAGAGAGGCACTCAGAGAGGCAACCGCACAGATCGTGGAAGCGGTACACAGCGTGCTGGAGCGTACTCCACCGGAATTGGCAGCGGATATTTCTGACAGAGGTATTGTGCTGACCGGAGGCGGAAGCATGCTGCAGGGACTGGAACAGCTCATTGAGGAGAAGACCGGAATTACGACTATGACAGCTGACGACCCGATGACGGCGGTAGCCATTGGAACTGGTCAGTACATTGAATATCTTGGCGGCAAATAAAGATGGCACATCTGGAAGGTTATGTAAGCCATATTCGATTTCATAATGAAGAGAATGGATATACCGTTCTGGAACTGGAGACGACCCACGGGGATGAAATCCTCGTGGGAACTTTTCATTATATCAATGAAGGGGAATACCTGTCGGTGGAGGCAGAATTTACGGAACATCCGGCCCATGGCCCGCAGTATCAGGTGACTTCTTATCAGGTAAAGGAGCCCGAAGATAAGGAAGCGATGGAACGATATCTGGGTTCCGGGGCCGTGCGGGGCATCGGACCGGCGCTGGCGGCCCGCATTGTGAAGAAGTTCAAGGGTGATACCTTCCGTATCATCGAAGAAGAGCCGGAAAGGCTGGCGGAGGTCAAGGGGATTTCCTTGCAGAAGGCCATGAATTTTGCTGTACAGTTCCAGGAGAAGCAGGAAATGCGGCATGCTATGATGTTTCTTTCTGACTACGGCATTGCCAATCATCTGGCTGTCCGTATTTTCGAGGAATATGGCGATAAAATGTACGAAATTCTCAAGACGAATCCTTATAAACTGGCGGAAGATATTCACGGTATCGGGTTCCGCATTGCTGATAATATCGCTGCCAGGGCGGGGATTGCGCCGGATTCGGAACACCGGATCGGTGCGGCGATTCTTTATACCCTGCAGCAGAGCGTCAGTGCCGGACATGTGTATCTGCCCAAAGAGGTTCTCTGCCGCAATACCGGACAGATGCTTGGTATGCCGCCGGAATACATCGGCGATCATCTTATGAATCTGGTGATGGATAAGAAGCTGATGATCCGGGTGGTGAATGACGAAGAACATGTTTATTTGAGTACGTATTATTTTATGGAAAGAAATACAGCGGCCATGCTCCATAATCTGGACCTGAAGTTTCCGGCAGAGGAGGCAGTGCTGACGCGAAGGATCGCCTCTCTGGAGGAGGAGACAAAGATTGCCCTTGATGAACTGCAGAAGTCAGCGGTGAAGCAGGCGCTGACGGAAGGCGTTCTCATTGTGACCGGCGGTCCCGGTACGGGTAAAACCACGACTATCAACCTGATGATCCGATGTTTTGAGGCGGAGGATATGGAGATTGTGCTGGCGGCTCCGACAGGGAGAGCGGCGAAGAGGATGACAGAAGCCACCGGCTATGAGGCAAAGACTATCCACCGGCTGCTGGAGTTAAACGGAGGTATTGAAGACGGAGATTCCTATCGTTTTGAGAAGAATGAAGAGAATCCCATCGAAGCGGATGTGATCATTCTCGATGAGATGTCCATGGTGGATATTTCTCTGATGTATTCATTTTTAAAGGCGGTTTTGCCGGGGACCCGGTTGATTCTGGTGGGAGATTCTAATCAGCTGCCCAGTGTGGGGCCGGGAAATGTGCTGAAGGATATGATCGAGTCCGAAGTGTTTCCGGTGGTCCGTCTCACAAAGATTTACCGGCAGGAAGCTACCAGCCGGATTGTGCTGAATGCTCACAAGATCAATGAGGGAGAACAGATCGTTCTGGATAACCGAAACCGGGATTTCTTTTTCTTTGAGAAGAAAGACATTCGTTCCGTGACAGCGGGAGTGATTTATCTGGTGAAGAACCGCCTGCCGGAATATATCGGGGTGGACCCTTTTGAGATTCAGGTGCTGACGCCTATGCGAAAAGGGGAGCTGGGCGTGGAACACATGAATCAGGTGCTTCAGTATTATCTGAATCCGGCGTCTCCGGATAAAGAGGAGAGAGAAGTGCACGCCGGCGTCTTCCGGGAGGGGGACAAGGTGATGCAGATTAAAAATAATTATAAGATCGAATGGAAGATTGTCAATGAAAAGGGATTTTCCGTGGAGGAAGGTCTGGGGGTATTTAATGGTGACATGGGCGTTATCCGCAAAATCAATACATTTTCGGAAAAGCTCACAGTGGTTTTCGATGAGAACCGGCAGGTAGAATATCCATTTTCCAATCTGGACGAACTGGAACTGGCCTACGCCATCACCATCCATAAATCTCAGGGAAGCGAGTATCCGGCGGTGGTTCTCCCGCTTCTGAGCGGGCCGTCCATTCTGTGCAACAGGAATCTTCTTTATACTGCGGTGACGAGAGCGCAGCGGTGTGTGGCCATTATTGGACGGCAGACCATGGTAGAGCAAATGATCCGCAATGAATCGGAACAAAAGAGATATACGGGACTCAGAGACTGCCTGAGAGAGGATGTGGGTCTTTAATCTCTGGCAAGTCCGATGCAAACCGAATAAATAAATATATTTTTCACTCCGGCGCCGCGGAGAATGCGGGTGCAGATTTCCATAGTGGCTCCCGTAGTGTAGATATCATCAATGAGGAGGACTGTCGTCAGATCCGCAAGCTGATCACGGAAGATCGGATTGACGGCAAAGGCGTCCTGCAGGTTGTTGAGCCTGGCCTGAGGCCGCAGCTGTTTTTGGGGAGCGGTATCCTCTGTTCTTAAAAGCAGATTTCCCTGGCATGGGATGCGCAGCAGGACAGAGAGATTTTCGGCCAGAAGCTCCGCCTGGTTATATCCCCGCAGGCGGCGTTTGTTTTTGTGGATGGGAACGGGAACCAGCAGATCCGGTTTCCAGCGCAGAATATCATTTTTGTGCCGGGCGCAGATTTCCCTGGCAAAAAACTGGGAGAGAACACGCCGGTTCATATATTTAAAGGCTGCCATGGCCGGACGAGTCTTTTCGTTATAGACAAAAAGTGCCAGACCGGCCCGGAAGCTTTTGGGAAAGATCCGGCAGTCATAACAGTATTCCTGTTCCGGTGAGGCCACCGGTTTTCCGCAGGCCAGGCAGACCGGTTCTCTCACATAGGGAAGTTCTGGCGCACATTTTTTACATACGTAGATGCCATAAGGGAGAACCTGACCGCAGATCGGGCAGTGCCTTGGATACAGAACCGGAAGAAACCGGTCGTAAAAATAATAAGAAAACCGGAGATGCAGTTCGTGCATTTCCGGTTTTATCTTTTGTACATAACTTTTATGTGCATGTGCTTTAGTGAAATCGGGCTGTTTCAGAAAAGACAGATATTCTGAAACGGCTTCTTTGGTATCCGTAATTCGATTTCCTAAAGATTTAAACATATATTACGCCTTTCCTGTGCTGCCGAAGCCGCCGCGGTCAGCGTGCCGCAGCTCGCTGGTTTCCTCAAAGTGGATGACCGGCTGATGTTTCATGATCCGAAACTGGCAGATGCGGTCATTGATGTGGATCTCGGTATCCCGCACGGCGAGAACCGGCATGTACCACTGGTCATTGTCGCCGCAGTAGGATTCGTCGATGACACCCATGTGGTTGGTCTGGATGACGCCGAAATTCTTGAAGGTAGAGCTGCGTGGAACCACGTGGGCCTCGTAACCGGCCGGAAGTTCCATGGCGACGCCCAGGGGAATGAGGGCGAACTCTCCTTTCTTCAATGAGACCTCTGCGGCAGCCCGCAGGTCGATCCAGTCTGATTTGTTTTCTATGTAGGTTAATTTCTCAATCTGATCAGAGAAATATTTGATTCGTATGGTTTCCATAAGTGTGTTCTCCTTCTACCGGGAAATGGAAAAATGGACGCCGGATACTGCAGATTACTGCTGCGCATTCGCTGGCGGATCCAGAGTGATCAGCCGCTGATTGCTGCTGCCGCGGAACTCAAGGGTCAGATCGCGCAGTTCTTCCACATAAGGACCGTCCACCAGAACATTGGTCACAGCCAGCAGCTTTTCGATGGCAGGATCTTTTTTGGCCATCTTCAGCAGATCTTCATAGACATAGCCTGTGTAGGTCATCACATGACCGCCGGTGGCACGCACCATGCGGCCCAGGGCTGCCAGCGGTTCCGGCTGACAGAACGGTTCTCCGCCGGAAAAGGTGATACCGGAGAGAAGAGGATTCTGTCTGTATTGTTTAAAAATGTAATCAATACTTTCCACATAGCCGTCGGTAAAAGAGTGGGTCTGGGGATTATGACAGCCTTTACAGTGATGCGGGCATCCCTGCACAAAAACGACATAACGGAGTCCCGGTCCGTCCACGATGGACTCTTCCACCAGACCGCTTAAGCGTAACTCAAAGGCCATGTTTTACACGGTCCCTTTCCTCGGCTTTTTTGGCGTTATTGAAACGATCCATGGTTCCCACCAGATATCCGGTGATTCTGCGGATGCGGTCAAAGTCAACATTTTTACCGATTGTAGTAGTTTCAGATGTTTTATTATTTAACATAAAAATGCTCCTTTCTATCTTTTGATGGGCGGGACGTCCGGATACTTCTTCTGGAGTTCCAGAAGCTTCTCAATGGAGATGGATTCTCCGGCCCGCCTTCCACAACGTGGACAGACGTCGTTAATGACTCCAGTATACCCGCAAACCGGGTCGCGGTCAACAGGGTGATTGATGGAACCGTAGCCGACGCCCTGCTCTTTCATGTAACGGATGATGGATTCAAAGGCAGGAAGATTCCGGCTGGTATCTCCGTCAAGCTCCACATAGCTGATGTGTCCGGCGTTGGTCAGCGCGTGATATGGCGCTTCCAGCTCGATCTTCCGGTAGGCCTTGATCGGATAATACACAGGCACGTGGAAAGAGTTGGTATAGTATTCTCTGTCCGTGATGCCCGGAAGCTCGCCGTATTTTTTGCGGTCCATTTTTACAAAACGTCCGCTCAGACCCTCGGCAGGGGTGGCCAGCAGGGTAAAGTTCAGTCCTGTCTTCTGAGACTCCTCGTCCAGCTTGTGGCGCATGTGGCCGATGATGGCGAGTCCCAGCTGCTGCGCCTCCTCACTCTCACCGTGGTGTTTGCCGATGAGAGCCTTCAATGTCTCGGCCAGGCCGATGAAGCCGACGCTCAGTGTACCGTGCTTTAACACTTCTTCGACAGTATCGTCGATGGAGAGATGCTCGGAGTCGATCCAGATACCCTGAGCCATCAGGAACGGGTAGTTCCGGACCTTTCTGGCTGCCTGGATCTTAAACCGGTGCAAAAGCTGGCGGATGACCAGATCCATCATATCGTCAAGCTTCTGATAAAAGACGTCCAGGTCGCCGTGGGCCTCGATACCCAGCCGCGGCAGGTTGATGGAGGTGAAACTTAAGTTACCCCGCCCGTATGTAGTCTGTCTGTCCGGATCATGGACGTTGCCAAGGACTCTGGTCCGGCAGCCCATATACGCCACTTCCGTGTTGGGATCGCCTTCCTTATAATAAGCCAGGTTAAACGGCGCGTCGATGAAGCTGAAGTTCGGGAACAGCCGTTTGGCGGAGGTGGCGATGGCCAGCTGGAACAGATCGTAGTTGGGATCGCCCGGATTATAATTGACGCCTTCTTTCACCTTGAAGATCTGTACCGGAAAGATCGGGGTCTCGCCGGCTCCCAGTCCGTCAATGGTGGACTCCAGAAGATTCCGCATGACCATGCGTCCTTCCGGGGAGGTGTCTGTTCCGTAATTGATGGAAGAGAACGGCACCTGTGCACCGGCTCTGGAATGCATCGTGTTCAGATTATGGATGAGAGACTGCATGGCCTGGCGGGTCTGTTCTTCCGTATACTTCATAGCCTGCTGCAGACAGAATGCGTGCATTTCCTCCAGATTCTCCTTGAGGCTGTCTTCCAGAGGAAGCTCTTGGAAGGCTTCCAGAAACAAATGCTCTTTTCCCATTTTGAGGGGAGTGGACACCGCGCCGCGAAGTACTTTTTCAAGGGTCTCAGCCTTGGCTTCGTCATAGCGGAGACGAACCTCCACAAAGGAACGGAGCGCCTTGAAATATTCTTTGGTGTAGGTCTTGGATACACCTTCTGCCATGGCGTAATCAAAATTCGGGAGACTCTGTCCGCCATGCATCTCATTCTGGTTGGCCTGAATGACGATACAGGCAAGGGCCGCATAAGTGATGATGGACTGCGGTTCCCGGACGTAACCATGGCCGGTGGAAAATCCGCTTTTAAACAGGCGGATCAGATCAATCTGGCAGCAGGTCTCTGTCAGCATATAAAAATCCATATCATGGATATGGATATCTCCGTTGGTGTGAGCGGCTCCGATATCTTTTGGCAGGACATAGTTGGTGATGAAATATTTGGAACCTTCCGAGCCGTACCGGAGCATGGTTCCCATGGCGGTATCTCCGTCAATATTGGCGTTCTCCCGCTTAATGTTCTCCGACTTGGCGCTGGAGTAAGTGAGGCGCTCATAAATATTCATCAGATCAAACTCGGTGCTGCGGATCTTGGCATGTTCCGCCCGGTATAAAATGTAAGCCTTGGCGGTGGACGCGAAATCGTAGCGGATCAGCATGGCCTCCACAATATCCTGTATCTGTTCCACGGTGGGGATCTCCACATCCTCCACGGCATCGCAGACCTTTTGCGTTAAATAAGAAAGATCCGCGGGAGTCAGATGATCTTCGGAGGCGGTGCTGGCACGATGAATCGCATTCAAGATCTTGATGGAATCAAAAGGCACCAGATCGCCGTTGCGCTTCTGAATCTGTTTTCCCATAATATAGTAAAACTCCTTTAATATGTCATATAGATGAAACACAATATATAGTAATTATAAAATGAACAAAACACTATATAATGAGTTGCGTACCACAATAGTATCACCGGAGGGCGGTTTCGTCAACGGAAAATAGTTGTTGCATTTCCCGGAAAATGGGGTAAGATATTATCAGAAAATAAAAAAGAGTTCTGACAATTGGCAGATTTGTTTATAAAGGGGGATATCCCGGGAAGTTATCCACATTTGACAGGGGAATTGTGCACAGCCCAATGAATGAGGAAAAAAGGGACTTATCAACAAGAAAAAGAAAAGTTATCCACATTATCCACAGAATCCACAAGAGATTGTGGATAGTTTATGCACAACAAAAATAGACGGCATCACATTTGAAATATAATTTCTTGAATGAAAAAGAAGAAAATGATTGACTCCGGCCGTCGGGTATGGTATATTAAGCTGGCGATGGAATAGGTCTTTTTTTTATGCCTAAAAAAGCGTAAGGAACGGATCGTCTGGTGAAAGAGACATCTGCTGTCTCGGGAAACTGCGGTGGAAACCGTCCCGGGCATAAAGAAAAACGCATAATTAAAAAATTGGAGGTGGAAGTTGTGCGCGTGAAGATTACATTGGCATG
>ERZ1643250.607-NODE-607-length-36862-cov-5.709430_pt1 | contig 36862 bp, 29 predicted proteins | sample MGYA00579262_ERZ1643250 | MGnify/ENA primary metagenome ERZ1643250 (study PRJEB29033, sample SAMEA4952265) | chicken gut metagenome | biome: Broiler Chicken; feature: Gastrointestinal Tract; material: Caecum | place: Ireland | collected 2018 | study: Broiler...
CGAAGCTATACCGTTTCTCTCTTGCCCCACGATGTTTTCTTATCGGGAAGCACCTCGCGGGGCTTTCCCTTTTTTGATTCTGTTTGAATTGGTTACGTCCGGGGTTCCCCGGAAGCTTCCGCGCCGGGATGTTCTTTTGTCTGCGCGGCTGTCTGAGCAGCCGTGTCGGGCGTCTGTGCCGTGTCGGGTGCTTCCGCTTGCGCGGCTGCCTGAGCAGCCATGTCGGGCGTCTGTGCCGTGTCGGGTGCTTCCGCTTGCGCGGCTGTCTGAGCAGCCGTGTCGGGCGTCTGTGCCGTGTCGGGTGTTTCCGCTTGCGCGGCTGTCTGGGCAGCCGTGTCGGGCGTTTGTGCCGGGGCGGGTGCTTCCGCCTGCGCGGGGGCCTGAGCAGCCGTGTCGGGCGTCTGAGCCGGGGCGGGTGTTTCCGTCTGCGCGGGGGCCTGTGCAGATGCGCTCTGTGCCTGCGGCGCAGGGTCCACGCGGAACCGCACGTTGGGCAGCGAGCGGAGCAGCTCGCGCAGCGCGTCGGGCGAACCGATCAGGAAAGAAGTCTCCGGCACCGGCACCGGCGCCAACCCGGCAGGGTAGAGCCAGAACGCACCGTTCGCTTCCACAACGCCGGGCGTCTGCCCGTAGAAGAACGAGACGCTGCGGCGCCTGTCCGGGAAAAGGACGAAATATTCTGGATAAAAATCCACCAGGCCGGCGGGGGAGGCGGCGCGGCAGCACAGCCCCGGCAGCATGGGCGGCTGGCCGCGCCCCGGCCGCGCCGCGCGGATGAGGGCGATGAGCGCCGCAATGAAGAGCGCCAAACCCGTGAAAAACAGCACGCTGGTCATGACGTCGATCCACGAGAGCAGGATCGGCGCGCCGGAACAGGGCCCGGCCGCCCACACGGCGCGCGTCACTGCAGGCGGGCTGCCAGCGCAATCCAGCCCTTCTCCTCTCTGCGCTCGAGTACGGTGAACCGCGGCGCGATGGCCGCGAGCACCTCGTCCTCCCTCGTGTCGATGATGCCGCTCATGATATAGATCCCACCCGGTTTGAGGAAGGTGGGAATATCCTTCGTGAGGCGGAGAATGACGTCCGCCACAATGTTGGCCGCCACAATGTCGAACCGCCCGGAGACGTGTTGCGTGAGATCGCCGCAGATGGCGGTGAAGCGATCCTCCACGTGGTTGAGCGCGGCGTTTTCGCGCGCCGTTTTCACGGCGAGCTCGTCGATGTCCACGCCCACGGCGGATCCGGCGCCCAGCAGCAGCGACGCCACGGAGAGGATGCCGCTGCCGCACCCCACGTCCAGAAGCGCTTGGCCGGGCTTCACGGCTTTTTCCAGCAGCTGCAGGCAGAGGCGCGTCGTCTCATGCGTGCCTGTGCCGAAGGCCAGGCCGGGGTCGAGGTCGAGCACAACGCGGTTTTCGCCCGCTTCCCCGCGGTACGTCTCCCACGTGGGGCGGATCACCAGCTTTTCCCCGACAGGGATGGGCTTGAAATACTGTTTCCAGTTGTTGATCCAGTCTTCCTCCACACAGGAGGCGGTGGAAATCTCGCAGGGGATCTCTTCCGCGCCGTAGCGCTCGCGCAGGAAGGAGATCGCCTCCGCCGGGTTGTCCTCCGGGCTGATGTAGACGTGTACGATGCCCTTTGTGCGGTCCTTCTTCAAAAGCTCCTCGTCGATGAGGTCGATGTGCGCAATCTCGCGCGCCTCCTCCTCAAGATGGGAGTAATCCTCCGTATAAATGCCGTAGGGGACAACCATCTGCGCAATGTCCCCCGCGCGGTCGACGTCCTTCGCATCCACAGTGATGCGGATCTCCGTCCAATCCATCGCCTTCACACTCCCTTGGGATAATCTTGCCCCCGCAGGGGCGCTTTCCCCTATTATACCGTATGGCGCGCAAAATTGACAGACTTATTTTCTTTCCTGCCGCATAGAAATAGCGCAGGGGGTGCGGGCATGGAGAGAAAGGCTTTTCTGCGCGGCGCGGCGCTGCTCACGGGCGGGTCGCTGCTGCTGCGCCTGGGCGGGATCCTGTTCCGCTCCTGCGTGGCTTCGCGCCTCGGGGATACGGGCATGGGACTGTATCAGCTCATTTTTTCGCTGTTTGCCCTCGCCGTCACGGCGTGCACCTCCGGCCTCGGCCTTGCCGTGACGCGCCTTTCGGCGGAGAACGGCGGGTCGCTCGGCACGCTGCGGCGCTGCCTGCGCCTGGCCGGTGCGGCAGGCCTGCTGGCGGCGGCCGCCACGGTTGTGCTCGCCCCCCTTCTGGCGGAGCGCGCGATCGGCAGCGGGCTGGCGGTGCGGCCGCTCCGCATCCTGGCGTGCGGCCTGCCCTTCATGGCGTGCTGCGCCTGCTTCAAGGGGTGGTTCATGGCGGAAGGCCGCGCCGGCGTGACGGTGGCGGCCGATCTGCTGGAACAGGCCATTTCCGTGGGCGCGGGGCTGGGGCTGTTCGCTGTGCTGCCGCCGGTGGAATCGCTCATGGCCGGTTCCACCCTGGGGGAGGTTTCCTCCTTTACCTTTGCGGGCCTGCTGCTCCTGCGCAGCGCGCGCGGCCGGAAAACGGGGCGGACGGCGGCGATGCGCGGCATCCTGCGCATCGCCGCGCCGGTGGTGAGCGGTTCGTTTTTGCGCAGCGGGCTGAACAGCGTGGAAAACCTGCTGGCCCCGCAGGGCCTCCGGCGCTACGGCGTGTCCTACGCGGAGTCCCTTTCGCAGTACGGCCGCGTGCAGGGCGCCGCCATGCCGGTGCTTCTGTTCCCGGCGGCGGTGGTGTCCTCCCTCGGCTCCATGCTGGTGCCGGAGCTCGCCGCGGCGGCCGCCCGGGGCGACAAGGCGGCCATCCGGCGGTCCGCAGGGCGGGCGATCCGCTTCACGCTGGCCTTTTCCTTCTTTATCACCGCGCTCCTCGTCGCCTTCGCCGTGCCGCTGTGCCGCCTGCTGTTCCACAGCGAGGAGGCAGGCCGCCTGCTGCGCGTGATGGCCCCCGTCGTGCCGCTCATGTATGTGGACAGCGTGGTGGACAGCATGCTCAAGGGGTTGGATCAGCAGATGTTCGCATTCCGCTGCAACCTCGCGGATTCCCTCCTGCGCGTGGCCGCTGTGGCCGTGTGCGTGCCGCTCTGGGGCATGGCGGGATATGTGGGGATTCTCTTCTTCAGCGAGCTGTTCAACGCCTCGCTCTCCGTCTACCGTCTCCTGCGCGTGACGGAGCTGGAGGTGGACGTCACGGGCTGGGTGGTGCTGCCCGCGCTGGCGGCCGGGCTGCTCTATGCGCTTCTGCGCCTTGCGGTGGGGGAATAGCGGCAGGGGGGCGTTCCGTCCCCGTCAAGTATCACAGGATTCTTCCGGCGGCGCGGTGCAAAGTCTGGCGATACGGGGGATTTTCAATCGGGCGCGAGTATGTTATACTATAGAATTGTGAAAAAGGACGGAACATCCGCAGCGAAAGAAGAGGGAGCTAAAAATATGGATGTAAGATCGGATATTCGGAACATTGCTATCATCGCGCACGTCGACCATGGCAAGACGACGCTGGTGGACCAGCTGCTGCGCCAGAGCGGCACGTTCCGCAGCAATGAAACGGTGGCCGAGCGCGTGATGGACTCCAATGATCTGGAGCGCGAGCGCGGCATCACCATCCTTTCCAAGAACACGGCCGTTCGCTACAACGGCGTGAAGATCAATATTGTGGATACGCCCGGCCACGCCGATTTCGGCGGCGAGGTGGAGCGCATCCTCATGATGGTGGACGGCGTGCTCCTGCTGGTGGACGCCTTCGAGGGCTGCATGCCGCAGACGCGCTTCGTGCTGAAAAAGGCGCTCGGCCTGGGCAAGAAGCCGGTGGTTGTGATCAACAAGATCGACCGCCCCGGCGCCCGCCCCGCGGAGGTTGTGGACGAGGTGCTCGACCTGTTCATCGAGCTCGGCGCGAACGACGATCAGCTCGAGTTCCCGGTTGTGTATGCTTCCGGCCGCGACGGCTATGCCTCCACCGACCCGAACGTGCCCGGCACGGACATGAAGCCGCTGTTTGACATGATCCTCAAGGAGGTTCCCGCCCCGCAGGGAGATCTGAACGGCCCGGCGCAGATCCTGTTCTCCAACATCGATCACGACGATTACGTCGGCCGCATCGGCATCGGCCGCGTGGAGCGCGGCCACATCAAGGACGGCCAGCAGATGGTCCTTTGCTGCCGCGACGGTTCCACAAAGAACGTGAAGATCGGCAAGCTGTATCAGTTCGAGGGCCTGCGCCGCGTGGAGGTGGAATCCGCGGACCTGGGCGATCTCGTGGCCGTGTCCGGCTTCACGGATCTGAACATCGGCGAGACGGCCTGCTCGCCCGATTGCGTGGAGCCCCTTCCGTTCGTGAAGATCGACGAGCCCACCGTCTCCATGCTTTTCATGGTGAACAACAGCCCCTTTGCGGGCCGCGAGGGCAAATATGTGACGAGCCGCAACCTGCGCGACCGCCTCTTCAAGGAGGTGGAGACGAACGTGGCCATGCGTGTGGAGGAGACGGATTCCCCCGACACGTTCAAGGTTTCCGGCCGCGGTGAGCTGCACCTTTCGATCCTCATCGAGGAGATGCGCCGCCAGAATTACGAGTTCCAGGTTTCCAGCCCGCGCGTCATCTATAAGGAGATCAACGGCAAGCGCTATGAGCCGATCGAGCTGCTCATGATCGAGGTGCCGGACGCCTACGTGGGCGCCGTCATGGAAAAGCTCGGCGGCAGAAAGGCCGAGATGATCAACATGGGCACGCGCGATACGGGCGTGACGCACCTGGAGTTCAAGATCCCGGCCCGCGGCCTTATGGGCTACCGCCAGGAATTCCTCACCGACACGAACGGCAACGGCATCATGAACAACGTGTTTGACGATTATGAGCCGTACAAGGGCGACATCCCGGAGCGCCCGCAGGGTTCGCTCATCGCGCATGAGACGGGCGAGTCCACCGGCTACGGCCTGTGGTATGCGCAGGACCGGGGCCGCCTCTTCATCGGCCCCGGCGTGGAGGTTTACGAGGGCATGATCGTCGGCGTCAGCCCGAAGTCGGACGATATCACCGTGAACGTGTGCAAGAAGAAGCACGTCACAAACACGCGCGCCGCCGGTTCCGACGAAGCGCTCAAGCTCACGCCGCCCACGATCCTCAGCCTCGAGCAGTGCCTGGAGTTCATCAAGGAGGACGAGCTCGTGGAGGTTACGCCGAAGAGCATCCGCATGCGCAAGATGATCCTGAGCAAGGAGCAGCGCATGAAGCTCGCCAGCAAAAAGAAATAAGAGCCCATACCAAACGGAAGGGAGGGATTGCGCATGGCAGACACGTTTGTGATTCTCGATCTGGAATGGAACGGCACCTACAGCCGCCGGATCAAGGGCTTCATCAATGAGATCATTGAATTCGGCGCGGTGAAGGTGAACGATTCGCTCGAAATCCTCGACACCTTCGAGGCGCTGGTGCGCCCGCAGGTGGGCAAGAAGATCAGCGGGAAAATCCGCACGCTCACGAGCATCACAAACGAGGAGCTCGAGGGCGGGCTGCAGTTCATGCAGGTGTCGAGCCGCTTCCGCAAGTGGATGGGCGGCGCCGTGCTGCTCACGTGGGGCACGTCCGACATTCTCACGCTCATCGAGAACTGCCGCTATTTCTGCGGTAACCAGCGCATCCCCTTCCTGGACACGTACGTGGATCTGCAGGCCTATTGCCAGCGCAGGCTGAACGCCGATCCCTCCCACCAGATGGGCCTCACGACGGCCGCGGAGCTGCTCGGCGTGGACGAGGGCGGCGTAGACCACCACCGCGCCCTGGGAGACAGCCTGCTCTCGCTGCGCTGCCTGCAGCGGTCGTACGATCCGGAGCTGCTTGCCTCCATGCGGCAGAAGGCGGACGACGAATTTTACCGCCGCATGACGTTCAAGACGATGATCCTCTGTGATCTGAACAGCCCGCTCATCCGCCCCGGCGATATGGTGTTCCACTGCGAAACGTGCGGCCGCCCCGCGCAGCGCGTGGGCGATTGGCAGCTCAAGAACAAGAGCTACCGCGCCATCTTCACGTGCCGCTCGTGCCACAGCAGCTTCTTCGGCCGCGTGCAGTTCAAGCTCAAATACGAGGGCCTGCTCGTGAAGAAGAGCATTGTGCCGATCCGGCCGGAAAGCGCAGCCAAAACGCAGGATCCGCCCCCGCCGCGCCCGGAGCCGCAGCGCGTGTCGCCTGTGCCGGTCCGCTGGAATGCGGACGGCTCCGCCGAGCGCGAGGGCGATTGAGCCGCGTGGGATTTTATAAAAAGTTTACAAATGCTTGATTGACTGCTTTTCCGTTTTCGAGTATCATCAGGGTAGATGAACGCTTCAGTTTGGTGATGCGGTAACGCGCCGGAAGCGATCCGCGGGCCCGGCTGGGGACTCTTTCTCAGAATGGAGTGTGCCGTCATGCTGCCTTGTCAAGCTACCTGCCCGCGCTATGAGGAGAACTGCCACAAAACGTGCGCCGAATGGAAACAGGCCATGCACGAAAATCAGGTGGAACGCGAGAAGAAAAAGAAGTATCTTGCCTTTTACAGGGAACGCTGCGATACGGTGATTCGCCAGTGCATGCGCATGACGCCGCACTATGGCTACCGCTGAAGCTGCGTTCCTTTTTTACATCGTGCCAACCGGGCCCGTGCAGACGCGCGGGCCCGGTTTTTGCGTTCTTTATCCTTCAAAACTTTCTAAATTTATATTATGTATTTTTATCAAATAAGAAACGGAGAGTTAAAACCAGCAATTTTTTGGAAAACGATCTTGTTTTGCCCGAAAAATGGAACTTGTAATCGCAGATGGCCTGTGATAAAATGAGAGAGCTAGGGTGTATTTCTGCCCGAAAAATTACTAAATATATATTTTGTAATAAAAGAGGAAGGGCGTGGGAACAAGGTGCAGACACCGGCTCTTTCTGTTCTCATGGGAGTCTATCATCCGTCGCCGGATCTGCTCCTGCTGCGCCGCAGTGTGGTGTCCGTTCTGGCGCAGACCTTTGCCGGGTTCGAGTTCCTGATCTGCGACGACGGTTCCTCGGACCAGACGATCGCATATTTGAATCAGGTTGCCGCAAGCGATGCCCGGGTCCGCCTGATCCGCCCCGGTGATGCCTTTTTGCTTCCCCAAAAGCTGAACGCCTGCCTTGCCGCTTCGCGCGGCGATTGGATCGCCCGCATGGACGACGATGATTTCTCCCACCCGGAGCGGTTTGCCCGTCAGCTCCGGTTCCTCTCCGCACATCCGGAGATTGCGTTCGTGGGCAGCCAGGTCAATCTTGTGTGTGAGGGCCGGCCGGCCGGGGTGCGGCGCTTCCCGCTTTTTCCGCAGGTTCGTGACTTTTACATGACGCAGCCGTACATTCACCCTTCTCTCCTGTTCCGCCGCGCACCGCTGGAACAGGTGGGCGGTTACAGCGAAGATCGGTTTGCCGTTCTCTGTGAAGACTACGATCTGCTGCTGCGGCTTTACGCCAAAGGGTTCCGCGGGGCCAATCTGCCGGAATGTCTGCTGGATTACACCATTCCGCCTTCTGCCAAAGGAAACCGAACGATGCGTCACCGTTGGAATGAAACCGTGACGCGGTGGCGAAGGTTTCAGGAACTCAAGCTCCTACCCGGCGCTCTGCCGTATGTGGTGAAACCGCTGGCGGTGGGTGTGCTGCCGGGGTGGGCGGTGGAAAAAATAAGGGGAACGTCAAAATGAAAACGATATTGTCCCATATTCTGTTCTGCAGTGACACCGCAGGGAAAAAAAGCGAGCTGTATGTGAGAACGAGTGGTGCCGTAACGGTGGAAAAAGACAAAGCGGTGCTCACAAAGGGCGCCGCTCTTTCATTTTTCACGTATTTTAATGCATTTTTCTATTCTTCCTATGCACTTTACACGGATGTTTCGCACGTCTCTCCCTATCTCCTTTTTTCAGGAAAACTGACGGTTCGCCTGATTTGCAGAACCCTTTCCCAACAGAAGATTGTCTTTCAGGAAACGGTTTCGGGAGAACGAAGGAGCGTTTCATTCCCTGCATGCCGTCTCGATGCGCTTCCCCCGGGCGGCGCGCTTTACCTGGAACTGGAAAGCCTGGAGGATGGGTCCGTCCTGTATGAGGGCGGCTATGAAACCTCCTGTGAGCCCAACCGGGAGGTCTGTGTGGCAGCAATCATCTGCACATATCGCAGAGAAGCCTATGTTCTCCGGAATGTGGAGCTCCTTCGGGAGCAAATATGGGAAAACCCGGATTGCACCATCCGTCAGGCGCTGGATCTCCTTGTCGTTGACAACGGAAAAACGCTGCAGATGGAGGACGCACCGCACCTTCGCGTGCTGCAGAACAAGAATTACGGCGGCAGCGGAGGCTTCACGCGCGGGATGATGGAAGCCCTGGCGGCGGGGCGATACAGCCATATGCTGCTCATGGATGACGACATTTCCTTTGAGCCGGAAATTTTCTTCCGCACCGTGCAGATTCTGAGATTTGAGCGGCAGGGAAAACGGCCGCTGTGGATCGGCGCCCAGATGCTTTCGGAAAAGCAGCCCGCCATGCAGTATGAATCGGGCGCGTGTTTTCAAAAGGGACGAATCAAAGGATTCGGGCGACATCTCGATTTGTCGGAGGAACGCAGCCTGCTGCTGAACGAGGAACAAAGGCAGGTGCAGTATACGGCGTGGTGGTTCTGCTGCATGCCGACAGCTTGTGCGGCAAAAACCGGCTTGCCGCTGCCGTTCTTTTTCAAAGGCGACGATCTGGAATACGGCATTCGAAACCAGCCGGCGATTCTTCTGATGAACGGCATCGGCGTGTGGCATGCCGCCTTTGAAGAAAAATACAGCCCGTATCTTGAATATTACATCAAAAGGAATGAGCTGGTTGTCAGCGCGGTTCATCGCCTGGGCGGAGCCTGGCAGGGGGCCGAAAAACTGGTCCGCGCCGCAGGGAAAGCGTTTCTGACCGGAAACCTCAAAACGGTGGCCTTTTTGCAGATGGCTTATCAGGATTATCTGAAAGGCCCTTCTTTCTTTTTCTCACTCGATGATGAAAGCCATCACCTGTTTCTCCTGCAAAAAAACAGGGAACCGGAAAAAAAGAAGCTTCTGGTTTTTCTCACAGCGCCTTTTCGTGTGGCGTGCCTGTGCGTGCGCTTTCTGCATCAAAACGCAGCGGCGACACAGCTTTACCGGGACAGCTTCCCGCAGCTGACCTCACAGAAATTCTGGGCACAGCGGCTCGGGCTGAATCATCAAAAAGAAGGGGAGAGGAAACCATGAAATATGAGTATTTGATTGCCGGCGCCGGTTTGTTCGGCGCGGTCTTTGCGCATGAGATGACAGGCCGAGGCAAAAAGTGCCTCGTGGTGGAGAAGCGGTCCCACATTGGCGGCAATGTCTATACACGCGAGCAGAGCGGCATTCAGGTGCACCAGTACGGCGCGCACATTTTCCACACCAGCCGGAAAGACATCTGGAACTATGTGAATCAGTTTGCGGAGTTCAATCAGTACATCAATTCCCCGATTGCAGTTTATCACGACGAGCTCTACAATCTCCCGTTCAACATGAACACGTTCAGCAGGATGTGGAATGTGCGCACACCGGCGGAGGCGCAGGCCAAAATCCGCGAGCAGGTGGAAAGTCTGCACATCACGGAGCCGAAAAACCTGGAAGAGCAGGCCCTTTCCCTCGTCGGGCGGGACGTCTATGAAAAGCTCGTGAAGGGCTACACGGAAAAGCAGTGGGGGAGAGACTGCAAGGATCTCCCGGCCTTCATCATCAAGCGTCTGCCGGTGCGGCTGACGTATGACAACAACTATTTCAACGATCGGTTCCAGGGCATCCCCATCGGCGGCTATACGCAGATTGTGGGGCAATTGCTGAAAGGCAGCGATGTGCTGCTGAACACCGATTATTTCTCTTTTGCAAAGGACCATCCGGACGCCGCAGAGCGCACGCTCTTCACCGGCCGCATCGATGCATTTTACGGCTGTCGGTTCGGCGCGCTGGCCTACCGCAGCCTGCGGTTTGAGACGGAAGAACTGCCGATGGAAAATTACCAGGGTAACGCCGTGGTGAACTACACCGCCAGGGAGGTTCCCTACACCCGCATCATCGAGCACAAGCACTTCGAGTTTGGCACACAGCCCACAACCATCATCACGCGGGAATACCCGGCGGAATGGCATGACGGCGCAGAGCCGTATTACCCGGTCAACGACGCGGCGAACAATGCTTTGTATGAACGGTATGCCTCCCTTGCGGCCAAAGAGGAGCGTGTCCTGTTCGGCGGAAGACTGGGACAGTACAAGTACTATGACATGGACAAGGTGATTGCTGCGGCGCTGGAAGCGGTGCAAAAAGAATTACAGTAAGAGATTGAGGAGTTAAAACATGAAGTTACAGAACTTGGTAATGCCTCAAAGCGATTTAAAAGATCAGGGGAAAATGTATTTTCGATTGAACAGGCGCGCCCGCCTGGCAAATTGCCACCAGGAAGTTCTGTTTGAAAAGGGTGGTGTGGCTTCTCTCGATACGTATTTCAACAGCCTTTCGATCGAGAAATGGAGAAAATATACGAATATTGGAAAGATAAGCATTTCTCTCCTGCTGCATGGGTCCTTTCAGATTCAGCTTTTGCGGAAAGAGAAGATTCACAATTCCGTTGCGGAAAAGGAATTGCTGATCACCCGTTTTCGCAGCGATGCGCCGGAGTGGATCACGCTGCCCTTTTCTTCTTATGAGGAAAAGGGCATGTATGCGGTTAAATTGAAATGCGCTTCGGAAAAAGGGCATCTTCTGGATGGATATTATTCCGGAGAGATGGAACCCGATCAATGCAACCCGGTCCGGCTTGCCATTGACATCTGCACCTTTAGGCGGGAAGCCTTCGTGGAGAGAAATTTAAATTTGCTGAATGAGAAAATTCTGAATTGCACCGACAGCCCCTTGTATGATACGCTGCAGGTTTTCATTTCCGATAACGGGAAAACGCTGGAGGCAGACAGGCTTTCCACACCGAAAACTCATATTGTGAAAAACAAAAATGTGGGCGGTGCAGGCGGATTTACGCGTGGACTTCTGGAAATTATGCACTGCAAGGACTATCAGGCCACCCATGTTCTGCTGATGGACGATGATATTTTGTTGGAACCGGAATCTCTGTTCCGCACGTATGTGCTGCTGCGTACGCTCAAGGAACAATACCGGGATGCCTTTATTGGCGGGGCCATGCTGCGGCTGGATCACCAGAACATTCAGGTGGAAGCGGGCGCGGCCTGGTATGCCGGAAATCTGGTTTCCAGAAAGAGCAATCTGAATCTGAATACGCTGGACGCCTGTCTGTATAACGAAACAGAGGAATACTGTGAATTTAATGCATGGTGGTATTGCTGCATTCCCATGCACATTGTGCAGCCTGATAATCTGCCCCTGCCCATTTTTATTCGCGGCGACGATGTGGAATATGGTCTGCGCAACATGAAGCATTTGATTCTGCTCAACGGCATTTGTGTGTGGCATGAACCTTTTGAAAACAAGTACTCGTCTTTTTTGAGCTATTACATTTTGCGCAATATGCTGTATGACAACGCGCTGCACTGCCCTGGATTCACAAGAAAACAGTTTTTGCGCCGTTTTGTGGGAAGCGTCATTCGGGAACTGTTTTATTATCGCTACAAAAATGTGGATCTCATTTTCCGCGGTGTAAATGATTTCTTTCGCGGAGTGGATTTTTTAAAGAAAACGGATGGCGAAAAGCTGCACCAGAATATTATGGCGGCGGGGTACAAGGCGCAGCCGATTGAGGAACTGCCAGTCCCCTTTGAATATCCGGTTTATGAGCATAGCTTTTCTGAAAATGACGGGAAGCTTCACAAAATTTTCAGGCTTCTCACATTTAACGGGCTGCTTGTCCCTGCAAAGAGAGACAATGTGGTTTCCATGGCAAAATGTCGCCCCTATAATTTTTACCGCGCCAAGCGTGTGCTGCAATATGATGTGACAAGCAAAAAAGGCTTTGTGACGGAAAAGAAGATCGGGAAGACAATTGCTTCTCTGTGGAAGCTGGCAGGAATGAGTGCGAAGACCTTTGTTTGCTTTCAGCGTGCGAAGGAACAATGGAAAAAGGATGCTGCAATCCTGCAGAAGGAAGATTTTTGGAATGCATATCTCAATTTAAGCCCGGAGGATTTGGAGGAACACCATGAAGCAGATCGAGCTGGCTAATCAAAATCAATGCACAGGCTGCGGGGCCTGCGCTAATATTTGCCCGAAACACGCAATTCAAATGCTTCCTGATGAAGAAGGCTTTCTTCAGCCTCAAATTCAGGAGGAACTTTGTATTCACTGTGGAAAATGCGAAAAGACATGCCCAGTGCTGAACCCCAGCTACACAAACAAGAAAGTAGACACTTGTTATGCAATGTGGGCAAATGATGAAATCAGGCAGAAAACCTCTACCGCCGGCTTTTTCTATCTTTCCGCGCAGCATGTGCTCCAGCAGGGCGGAAAAGTTTATGGAGCCGCCTGGACAAAGGATTGGCATGTGCATCATATTGGAATTGAAAAAATGGAGGATCTTCCTCTTTTGTGCGGAAGTAAATATCTGCAGAGTAATATAGAAAACACTTACCAGGAAGTAAAAAATGATTTAGATCAGGGAAGAAAAGTTCTTTATTCCGGCTGCCCCTGTCAGATAGCCGGATTGTATGCCTATTTGGGAAAAAACAAGTACGATACTTTGTTTACCATTGAAGTGATCTGTCACGGCGTTCCTTCTCCAAAGGCATTTCAAAAATATATACACGATAATTTTGAAACTGAAACAATCAAGCGTATTGACTTCAGAGACAAGACAAAATATAAGTGGAGTTCATCTGCCAATATTTTCTTTAATGATGGTCATATTTATCGGGAGTCTGCAAAGCAAGATTCCTTTTATCGAGCCTTCCTTCCCTGCATGATTTTGCGCCGCTCCTGTTCTGTCTGTCCGTTTTCCAGGCTGCCGCGTCAGGCAGATATTACAATTGGGGACTTTTGGGGAATAAAAGCAGTGGACAGCAGCTGGCATGATAAAAAGGGAACGGAATTGGTGTTGGTCAATAATTCAAAAGGGTCCACGCTTTTTGAAAAGCTTTCTCCTCTTTTTCAAAGGTATGAGAAATTTCCTTTGACAGCGGCCGCACGGATCAACAAAACCATTTTAGGTCCTTTCTCTGCACATCCCGGGAGAAAGCACTTTTTCTCGGCTATGCAATTAAAGCCCTTTGACCAATTGGTTGAAGATTCTTTGGAACATAAGTATGATGTTGGAATTGTGGGGCTTTGGTATGGCATCAATTACGGGTCCATTTTGACTTACTATGCGTTGTATGAGTTGATGAGACAGCTTGGGTATGATGCAGTGATGCTTCCGAAGCCTCCCCAACTCTGGGATGCCTCCTTCAATGACTTAAATTCAATTGCGCAGAAATTTACTTTATCGCATTGTAATGTGTTTAATTCAATGAAGTATCCGGAAGAAATATATCGAATGAATGATAGGTGTGATTCATTTGTTGTGGGAAGTGATGTTGTTTGGAATTATGAAATAGTTGGAAAAGATGTTGATCAATTTTTCTTCTTAAATTGGGTAGAAAAGGGTCATAAAAAAATAGCTTTTGCTTCATCTTTTGGAAATACACTAACTGCACCAGAAATTTATTCTGAAAAATCAAAATATTACTTACAGAGTTTCGATAAGATTTCAATTCGAGAAAAAACTGGAATTGACGTAATAAAAGAATTGACAAGCAGGACTGATATTGTTCAAGTTTTAGATCCCGTCTTTCTATGTGAAAAAGATCGGTTTGATAAATGCACAGAAAAAATTATAAATTCTGATGTGTCAAATTTTGTTTTTGCATACCTTCTCAACAGATTTAACAAAGATCTAAAAAATAAGGTGCTAGAAGAAATATGTAAAACTAAAATGTATCAGTTGAGAATTTGTGGAAATCCCCATAACTTAAAAGCTTTTAAAGAGGCTTATGGCCCCAATGTTCTTCCCGAATTGACAGTGGAAGAATGGATTTGGCATATCAAAAAATGTTCTGTATTTGTGGGGGATTCGTATCATGGACTTTGTTTTTCCCTAATTTATCATAAACCTTTTCTGATTATATATGATGTCAACAGTTCTGAAAATTCAAGACAAAGGTTTGAAAGTTTATTAGATTTATGTGGGTTGTCAGATCGTATGCTGGAACGTTCTGAAATGACAGTAGAAAACTATATGAAAATATTAGATTCTCCGATTGATTGGAATATGGTTGATCAAAACCTTGAAATGTGGCGCAAAAAATCTATCCAATGGTTGGTAACAGCTTTGCAGGAAAAAAAACCTAAAGTTACAGCAAAAGATATAATTGAAAATGAAAAAAATAGAAGATTGTGCGAACAAAATATTCAAATCAGAGAATTGAAAGAAAGGGTTTCTAAAATGGAATTCCAAAATTCAATTAACCATATTCCTCTTATAAAAAAGTTCTTTATTTATAAAAGAAATAATGGAATGAAACGGACTATACGGAAAGTCGGTAGTTATATTAAAAACAGATGGTAAAATATTTTGATCTTCTTAATTAAAGTCGTTTTTAAATAAAAGGTAATCATATTATGCGAACTTCTATACTGCAAAAATTCTTATCGTATCAATTCCTCTTCGAAGAGCTCGTCAAGCGGGACTTCAAGAAAAAATACAAACGCACCGTGCTGGGCATGGGATGGAGCATCCTTGCGCCTCTTTTACAGTTACTGGTTATGCGATTGGTGTTTACGCAGTTCTTCGGCCGCAATATGGAGCATTACACAACCTATCTCTTCTGCGGTAACCTTATTTTCTCTTACTTCAGCGAGTCCACTGGCCAGGGTATGACGTCTTTGATGAGTAACGCCTCTATCTTTACCAAGGTCAATGTGCCCAAATACCTGTTCCTATTTTCAAAGAACGTACAAGCCTTGCTGAACTTCGGGTTGGTGTTGGTGGTGTTCTTCCTATTCTGTGCCTTGGACGGTATCCTGTTCACTTGGAAGATGGTCTTGTTGCTCATCCCCATTTTTTCCTTATTGCTGTTCAATATTGGCGTGGGGCTGATTCTCTCCGCCCTGTTTGTCTTTTTCCGGGACGTGCAGTATCTGTGGTCGGTGTTCACGCAGCTTCTCATGTATATGTCCGCCATCTTTTATTCCATTGACACCTTTTCGCCTATGGTGCAGAATCTCTTCCTCCTCAACCCCGTTTATCTCCACATCCGCTATTTCCGCAAGATTGTGCTGGAAAACACGGTTCCGAGTGTGTGGTTTCACCTGCTCATGCTGGCGGATGTCCTGATCGTGCTGGGGATCGGCTGCTGGATGTATAAGAAGTACAACACAAAATTCCTGTATTACGTGTAACGGAGGGGACGGGCATGGCAGTTTTAGAGCTTCATAATGTCTCCATCCGGTATATCACGGGAGATTTCAAGGACATTGGGCTGAAAGAATTTGTGCTGCGGAAGATCACGCGCAATTACCATGTGACAGAGTTCTGGGCGGACAAGGATGTAACCTTTTCGCTCAAGAGGGGCGATATGCTGGGCATCATCGGCTCGAACGGGGCAGGGAAATCCACACTCCTCAAGGCAATCGCCGGCATCATGGAGCCGACGCAGGGCTGGGTAAAGCGGAACGGCACAGTGGCGGCGCTGCTCGAGCTCACGAGCGGCTTTGACGGCGAGCTCACGGTGAAGGAGAACGCTTACCTGCGCGGCGCCATGCTGGGCTATACGCGCAAATTCATGGACGAGATGTTTGAGGAAATCCTGGAATTCGCCGAGCTGCAGGACTTTGTGGACCGGCCGTTCAAGCAGCTCTCGTCCGGCATGAAATCCAGGCTCGCATTCTCCATTGCCAGCCTGGTAAAACCGGATATTCTGATTTTGGACGAGGTGCTGTCCGTCGGCGACGGCGCGTTTAAGGCGAAGAGCGAGGCGAAAATGCAGGAGATGATGGGCGGCGGCACCACAACCATCCTTGTCTCCCATTCGCTCAGCCAGATCCGTGCGCTCTGCAGCAAGATCCTTTGGCTCGATAAGGGCCGGCAGGTGGAGTTCGGCGAGGATGTGGAAGGCATCTGCGACCGGTATCAGGCGTTTCTGGACCGCAAAAAGAAATAAAACGCGGCAAGGCATAAAAAACCGGCCGGTGCTTCCCATGAGGGAGGCATCCGGCCGGGTTTTTTGTCTTTTTGCAGCAAGGCTGTCCGGTTTTCAGTGCAGCTTGTGAAGCGCGTCGTGCTCGCGCGAGAGGGCAATCACAACGCCCGTGAGGCCCAGCACGCCGATGAGGTTCGGAATCACCATGAGGCCGTTGAACAGGTCGGTGAGTTCCCACACAAGATCCACCTTCATCACTGAGCCGATCAGCACGAAGAGGATGACGATCACGGTGTACACCGGCACGGCCTTTTTCCCGAACAGGTATTTCACGTTCGTCTCGCCGAAGAAATACCAGCCGATGATGGTGGAGAAGGCGAAGAAGAACATGCAGACGGCGATGAAAATATTGCCGAATTGGCCCATCACCGTGTTAAACGCGGCTTGGGCGAGCGGGGCGGCCGTGAGCGGCGCGCCGGAAGCGTCCGTCACTGTGAACGCGCCGGTCGAGATGATGACGAGCGCCGTCATCGTGAGGACGACGAACGTGTCGATGAACACGCCCACAAAGGCCACGATGCCCTGGTCGCAGGGGTGCTTGACCTTCGCCAGCGCATGCGCGTGAGGCGTGGAACCCATGCCCGCCTCGTTGGAGAAGAGGCCGCGCGCCACGCCGAAACGGATGGCCTCGCGCACCGTGATGCCCGCCACGCCGCCGGCCATAGCCTGCGGGTCAAAGGCCAGCACGAAGATCTGCGCGAAAGCGTGGCCGAGGTTGCGGAAATTCGCAAAGATGACGACGAGCGAGCCCAGAATATACAGCACCGCCATCACCGGCACGATCTTTTCCGTCACGGAGGCGATGCGCTTCTTGCCGCCGAGGAAGATCACGGCCGCAATCGCCGCCACCACGATGCCCACGGCGATGCCGGGCACGCCGAATGCATTCCGGAACGAGTCGCTGATGGAGTTGCACTGCACCATGTTGCCCATGAAGCCCAGCGCCAGCGTGATGGCCACGGCAAAGAAGCCCGCGAGGAACTTGCCGAACCTGCCCTTGAACCGCGCCTTGATGTAGTACACCGGCCCGCCGGTCACTTCACCGTCCACGGTTGTCTTGTATTTCTGCGCGAGGGAGGCCTCCGCGTAGATGGTGGCCATGCCGAAAAAGGCGCTCAGCCACATCCAGAAGATGGCCCCCGGCCCGCCCGAGGCGATGGCAGTGGCCGCGCCCGCAATGTTGCCCGTGCCGACCTGTGCCGCCACAGCGGTGGCCAGCGACTGGAAGGAACTCATGCCGTCCGCACCGGCCTTTTCGCCGCGCAGGCGGATGTTTCCGAATACGGCCTTCAGGCCCTGCTTGAATTTGCGCACCTGCACGGCCTTCAGGCGGATGGTGAACCAGATCCCCGTGCCGCACAGCAGAATCAGCAGGATCGAGTCCCAAAGGGCCGAGTTGATGCTCTCCACAACGGCGGTCAGGCCGCTGGAAATCGCCGCAAAATCCATGATGCTTGTTCTCCCTCCTGTTGCCGGCCGAAGCCGGCGCTGTACGCTTTATTATAGCAAAGCGGGAAAGGCGATGCAATTTTCATTTGCCTTTTCCGCGCAATTTCTTTCCTTCCGCCAAAGAGGGCATTTTTTCTGCCGGAAAATTGGGGAAAAAGCAAAAAAATCCCGCCGTTCCCGGGAAGAAGGAACGGCGGGAGGAAGATGTGGAGTGAAAAGGATCACGCCGCAGCCATGCGGCGGAACACGGCGGAAAGCCTGCCGCTGAGCAGGCGTGTGATGAGAATCTGAACCGGCGCGATCACAAAATACTTCGGCAGCCGCGAGAGGAAAAGCCCCCACACGCCGTCTCCCACCGTGATCCAGAGCCACAGGGTGTTCAGCCCCATGTTCAGGAAAACGGTGATGACCAGCACGGCTGAGACGGAACGCCACAGCGCGGCCGGCTTTTTGTAGAGGAACAGGCCGTAGATCAGCCCGCCCAGGGCGGACGTGAGCGTGAAGCCGGGGAAATACGCTCCCGCCGGGAAGAGCACGGCTCCCAGGACATCCCCCACCGCGCCGACCAGCGCAGCCGGAAGCGGACCGTAAAGCAGGGCCGCCAGCACGACGGGAATAAAGGAAAAGTTGATTTGGACAATGGGGGTCTGGATGCCGAAAAATCTCGCCAACACCACGTTTATCGCAATGAGAAGCGCGAGCGTGACGAGCATCCGGGTATCCGGCCGTTTTTCAGTACGAAGATGCAATTTTTGAAACCTCCTGTTTTCGCACCGGGCATACCGGCGGCGAGCCACATGAAGGCTGTGGCAGCGGACGCGGCGCCGCACCGCAAGCCGATCCTCGTTTTTTCGGCTTTTCGTCCGGCGGCGACTTCCCATCCGCCGGCACTTAACGCGCGACGCCTACTCTGACGCCCTTAGTATAGCAGGTTCCTTGCGTTTTGTACAGGCTTTTTTTATTCTGCGGCAGATTTCGTTGGGACGGCCGATTCCCCCTTGGCCTCCTGCGCATCCTCATACGCGCACAGCGAGCGGATGTGCCTGCGGTAGGTGATGAGCAGCGGGATATCCGCGCCGATCCACGCCATCGGGCTGGCCAGGCACACGGCCCAGAAACCGAACTGCACGGCAACGAGCGCGACCACCACGCGCATCACGAGCTCCATCACACCGCCGAGCAGCGGCACGAAAGCTTCTCCCATGCCCTGCAGCGCGTTGCGGAAGATATTCACCCAGCCCAGCGGCAGGTAGAAGGCCATGATGATGTAAAGGTACGTGCGCGCGGCCTCGTAGACCTCGGGCTGATCGCCGGAGATGAAGAGCGAGACGAAGGCGCGCCAGAACAGATAGACAATGACGATCAGAACCAGGGAGCTGATGTCCGTAATTTGGCGGCAGCGGCGCACACCCTCGCGGATGCGGTGCATTTTCCCGGCGCCCAGGTTCTGGCCCACGAATGTGGCCGTGGTGGTGGAGAGCGTGGACATGAGCTGCTGCGTGAGTGTTTCCACCTTGCTGGCGGCCGTGAAACCTGCCGTAACGGCGGAACCGAAGCTGTTCACGGCGCCCTGCAGCGTGATGACGCCGATCGCTGTGATGGAAAACTGGAACGCCATCGGAGCGCCCACCTTGAGCAGATGCAGGCAGGTGGCGCGGCGGAACACCCAGTCCTTCTTCTGCAGGTGCAGGATCGGGAATTTCTTGATCATGTAGAGCAGGCACAGCAGGCCGGAGATGAACTGCGAGAGCACCGTGGCATAGCCTGCGCCCGCCACGCCCATCTGCAGGTTCACGACGCAGAAAATATCCAGCACCACGTTGAGCAGCGAGGAGAGAATCAGGAAATACAGCGGCGTGCGGCTGTCGCCCAGGGCGCGCAGGATGCCGGAGAGCAGATTGTAGAGAATGTTGGCAAACGTGCCGGCAAAGATGACGATGATGTAGTCATAAGCCATGTCGATAATGTTATCCGCCGTGTTCATGGCAACAAGCAGCGGGCGGCACACGGCCACGCTCAACGCCGTCATCACAATGCACAGTACAACGCTCAGCAGGATCGACATGGCCACCGTGTGGCGCATGCCGTCATAGTCGCCCGCGCCGAAGCGCTGCGCCACCAGCACGGAGAAGCCGCCCGTCATGCCCATGACGAAGCCGAGAATGAGGAACGACAGCGGACCCGTGGTGCCGACGGCCGCCAGCGCGTCCACGCCGAGGAACTGGCCCACGATGACGGCGTCCACCATGCTGTAAAGCTGTTGAAAAAGGTTGCCGATCAGCAGCGGGATAGAAAAACTCACGATAAGCTTGACGGGATTTCCCACGGTCATATCCCTTGTCATAGATTTGATTCCCTGCCCTTCCTGGGGTAAGCCCATTGCGCGCCGCGGCCTCCGTGCGGGGTGCGGCTGACGGTTTGCAAAACAGCGATCGGGCCGCCGTGCCTGCCGGCGGCCCAAAATTCCGAAACTATTATAAAGCGGTGTGTGCGGCGTTTTCTATTGGAAAGAATGTAGAATTTCAGCGTTTTGCTCTGCGGAAAGCTGTCGAAAACAGATCAGCCCAGCAGCTCCCGCACCTTGTCCGCCAGGGCGGCCGCGAGCTTTGCGTGCTCCTCCGGCTCCATGTGCAGGCCGTCCACGGGGGAGGGGGAAGCCACGGACGCCGCGTCCAGGAAGGCGCAGCCGCGCCGCCCGGCAATGTCGCGGTAATAGGGGGCGAGCTGCGCGGAGTAAGTCGAGGCGCGCTCAAAGCCGAACAGAGGGCCGAACACCGGGTTCACGGAAACATCGCCGATGCGGATAGGCGAGACAAGCAGGATCTGCGGCGCTTCGCCGGGGCCCCAGTCGAGCGCCTGCGCGCAGCGCACCAGCGTTTCCGCGCCGTTTGCCACGGTGAGCGGCACGGTGGAGAACGTCACCTGCAGATCGTTCGTGCCCAGCATGAGGATCAGAAGGTCAAACGGCCGGTGCGAGAGCAGGCAGGGCTTCAGGTAAGGCAGGCCGTTCAGGCCCGGTTCATACGGCACCTCGTGCACCGTGGTGCGGCCGCACAGGCCCTCTTCCAGAATCTCATACTCCGGTCCGAGCAGGCTGGCAAGGATGCCCGTCCAGCGCTTGCTGCGCGGCAGGCGGGAACCGTCGATGGGGTTATGGCCAAAGGTGTTGGAGTCTCCGTAGCACACAATGCGTTTCATGTCAAATCTCCTTCCCAGGGTGCTTCCGCGCCGTTTTGTATTGTATAAAGGTAGCTGCGGCCGCGGCGGCCGCAGCGCAGGCAAAGCTGCAGGGCGTGCAGCACATAGAGCGCCATGCGGGCATCCTCCGGCGCAAGGGAGGCGGCCTGCGCCAGGTCGCCGGAGGTGAAGGGGGAGGGCAGCCTCGCCGGCAGCAGGCTGAGAAAATCTTGCGCATTGCGGAAGCGGTATTCCCCGCACAGGGCGGAGGGTAAGCGGTCCACGCGCGCCCCGCGTCGGCTGCCCTTCACGCGAAGCTCCTCCGTCTCGATTACGGGCAGCACGAAGTGCAGGTTCGGGCGCTGCAGAAACGGGAGCAGAGGCGGCAGCTCGTAAAAGAAGTTCCACACCGTTTCCGGTTTTCCGCACACGCGCCGTGCGGAGAGCTCGCCCGTCTGCGGATCGACGGCACGCACGCGCCGCACGCGGAGCAGCGGGTGCACCACTGTCACCTCGTAGCGATCCAGCAGGGCGGGGAGCTTCCGCCTGAGCGGGGCCAGACGGCCCGTCTGCACTTCCAGCACGCTGCCGTCCGGGCTCACGGCATCTGCCACAAAGCGGCCCACACGCACCTCGCGCGCTGCGGCTTCCGGCTGGTAATACCGCTTGAGCACGGCGTGGATCCCCTTTTCCCGCAGCACGCCCACGCCGCCTTCCGGTTCACCCAGCGCGTAGTCCTCGCACAGGAAGCGGAAGCGCTCCGATTCCGCTTCCCCTGCGCGGAAAAAGCTAGGCAAGGCCGGGCAGGCGGCGTGTCCGCCAGTAATCGCTCATGGAGAAACCGTCCTCCTGCGTGACCTCGCGGCCCAGGAAGGCAGGCGGCGTGAACGCCTGCGCAGCCTCCACCGTGGGGAATTCCACCTCGGCATAATAGAATTTGCCGTCCACCAGGCTGCACTCCAGGCGCTCGCCGCCCGGCAGTCCATACACGCGGTACTCCTTGCGCACAAGCGGCGCGGGCAGCAGGTTTTTCAATTCCGCAAACTGCCCCGCGGTGAGGTCCAGCTCCGTTTCCTGGCGCACCAGTTTGCCCTTTCCCTTGAAGCACAGGCGGTAACCGGTGCGGCCGCCGCTCTCCTTCGAGCGGATGCGCACCACCGGATCGGTGCACAGATAGCCCTGTTCCATCACGGCCTGCTCCAGCAGGGGCAGGCCTGCCGGGAAGCCGCCGATGAGGAATTTCCGTTCAATTTCCATCTTCACCCTCCGTTTCGCAGAAACAGGCCGTCCCGTCGCACTCCGATGCGAGGGGGCGGCCTGCTTGTTGTCCGGTATCCGCCTGCGAGACTGCGGGCGGATTGGTTCCTTCTTTATTCCTTGATCATGGCGGCGATCTCCGCCATGCGCTCGGGAATGCGGATTTTCTGCGGGCAGAGCGTCATGCACTTGCCGCAGGCACGGCAGCTCTCGGGGCCGTGGCCTTCGCCCAGCGCCTCAATCTCTGTGCGCAGCTGGTTCTTGTTGCCGCCGATGGAGCATTTGTTGTAAGCCCGGAATACGCCGGGGATGTCCACGCCGAAGGGGCAGTCCATGCAGTAGCGGCAGCCGGTGCAGGGGATCGTCTTGTTCTTGCGGTACGCTTCCAGCGCTTCCTCCACAACCTTGCGGTCGCTGTCGGTCAGAGGCTCGAAGTCCGTCATGGTGGCCACGTTGTCCTTCACCTGATCCAGCGTGGTCATGCCGCTGAGCACCACCATCACGTTGGGCAGAGTGGCGGCATAGCGGATCGCCCAGGAGGCGATGCTCTTGTCGGGGCGGGCCTTGTGGAAGATCTCATCGGATTCCGGGCACAGCGTTGCCAGCGCGCCGCCGCGGACCGGCTCCATCACGATGACGGGCAGGCCGGCCTCGGTGAGCACCTCATACTGGCCCTTCGCGTCCTGCAGCTCCCAGTCCAGGTAATTGAGCTGGATCTGCGTGAACTCCCACGGTCCGTAGGCTACGATCTTGCGCAGCACTTCGGGGGAGTCGTGGAAGGAGAAGCCCAGGTGGCGGATGCGGCCGGCTTCCTTCTGCTTCTGCAGGTATTCGAACGCGCCGAACTGCTTCATGCGCTCAAACGTGGAGGCGTTCAGCGCGTGGCAGAGGTAGAAGTCAAAATACTCCGTGCGGCAGCGCTTGAGCTGATCCTCAAAGATGGCCGCCACATCCTCGGGCTTGTTTACCATCCACATCGGCATTTTCGTGGCAAGGTGATAGCTCTCGCGCGGATACTTCTGCAGCGCCTCGCCGATGAAGAGCTCGGAATCGCCCTCGTGATAGCGGTAGGCGGTGTCAAAGTAGTTCACGCCGTGGGCGTAAGCGTAGTCCACGATCTCCTGCGCCTTTGCGCGGTCGATTTTTTCGCTGCCCTCCACCTTCGGCAGGCGCATGCAGCCAAGGCCCAGCAGGGAGATCTGATCCCCCGTGTTCTTATACTCGCGTGTGTACATGTTTCGATTCCTCCCTATTCTCTTCTTGCCCGCTTGCCGGGCATGAGATCGTCCGTGTCCAGCAGGATGGTAACAGGCCCGTCGTTCTCGAGTGAGACGAGCATGTCCGCGCCGAACTCCCCGTGCTCCGTGTGCACGCCTGCCCGGGCTGCCCCGGCCAGGAAGCGCTCATACAGCGGCACAGCCGTCTCCGGCCTGGCTGCGCCCGTGAAGGAGGGGCGGCGGCCGCGCCGGCAGTCCGCATAGAGCGTGAACTGCGAAACGACGAGAAGCCCGCCGCCGCAGTCGATCAGGGAGCGGTTCATCTTGCCGGCCTCATCCTCAAACACGCGCAGGCCGAGCGTCTTTTCCAGCAGAAAATCACATTCCCCCTCTGTGTCCTCCGGGGAAATGCCGAGCAGCACGAGAAATCCCGCGCCGATCTGCCCGATGGTCTCCCCATTCACCGATACGTCCGCGCGCCTGACGCGCTGAATGACAGCCCGCATGAGCTCCTGCTCCTTTCTTACCCTGCCGATCTCTATGTCACATTATAAACCCCATTCCCCCTGTTTTGCAACCAACATGCCGGATCTTTTTCTCAGGAAAGGCGGGAGCCTTCCAGAAAAGGCAGGATCGCGCGGTACGCTTCCAGCAGCGCGTCGTACGGCAGACGGCAGTTCGCCGCGCTTGTGGAGGGGAGGGAAACCGCCTGCATGCCCGTCTGCGGCAGGCAGAGCTTGCTGTAAAGGGAAAAGGCTTTCTTCCCCGTGGTGAAGACGGCGCGGATCGGCGCGGCGTGCAGCAGCGCGCCGATGTCGTTCGGCTTCGGTTCACGGATGCTCGCGTCGTCCGCCCCGCGGATCACGCAGGAGGCGAGCACATCCCACAGGGCGATGCCGCGGCGCAGCACGAGCTCACGCCGCTGTGCCGGGGCCGGGGGGAACGGCTCGCCAAAGAGATCGGCCATCACCCGCCAGAAGCGGTTCTGCGGGTGGCCGTAGTAAAAGCCCGTTTCCCGGGATTTGGGCGATGGCATCGTGCCCAGGATCAGCACGCGCGACGACTCGTTCCACACCGGCTCGAGCGTGTGGAGGACGGGCGAAGCGTTCACTTGCCCTCGCGCATGGCGCGCGTCCGCGCCATGGCCGCCAGCACGGCCTGCATGGAGGCGGCGCGGAAACCGCGGTCCTCCAGCGCCTGCACGCCGGCGATCGTCGTGCCGCCCGGCGAGCACACGGCGTCCTTGAGCTGGCCGGGGTGCTGGTTCGTCTCAAGCAGGAGCGCCGCCGTGCCCAGAACGGTGCGGGCGGCAAACTCCAGCGCCTGGGCGCGCGGCACACCGGCGGCCACGGCGCCGTCCGCCAATCCTTCCACAAACAGGCAGGTGAAGGCGGGCGCGCAGCCCGTCACGCAGCCGGCCGCGTCCACCAGGTTTTCCGGCACGCGGCTGAACGCACCGGAGCGGGCGAGCATGGCCTGCAGGCCGGCGATCTCCTCCTCGGAGGCGCCGTCGGCGCACAGCAGCGTCATGCCCTGGCCCACGGCGGCCGGGGTGTTCGGCATCAGGCGCAGCAGGGGCAGCCCGGCGAGCGCGTCTCCGAGCGCGTCACGGTAGGAAGCAATCGGCAGCCCCGCCGCGATGGTCACGAGCACCTTCTTTTCCCCTTTTTCCACACTGTCTTCCAACACCGGGCGGATGCCGGCCAGCACGGCGGGCATCACCTGCGGCTTCACGGCCAGCAGCACATAGTCCGCCTCGCGCACGGCCGATGCGTTGTCCGGCAGGGTAAGGCAGCCCAGCTCCTTTGCGAGCGCTTCGGCTTTGGCGGCGTCATAGTCCGTGAGGCCGACTTCCTGCGGGTCCAGGCTGCGGCAGGCAGCGCGCGCCAGCGCCCCGCCCATGTTTCCCGCGCCGATAAAGGCAAGTTTCATGGCAGGTTCCTCCTTCGGTGTGAATCAAAAAACAGTTTTCCCCTGTTTCCGTCGTGCGGAAACAGGAGTTTTTTAATACAAACAGTATTTTTCTTTCGGAATATTGCAAAAATGCAGGAAAAAAGGAGGCTCCTCCGGCCCTGCCCGCCCCCTTTTCCCGCGCCGCAAAGGCGGCGGGGGAGGGGTGGGCAGCGCGTGCGCCCTGGCACGGCAGCCGGCGGAGCGCTCCTCATTGCGCAAAATACATTACACTTTGTATTTTTTTGTCAGATACTCCAGATAGTAATCCGGGTTGAACGGCTCCCCGGCCGCGCTCTCGATGAGCTCGGCGGAGGTCTTGACGCCGCCGAAGCGGTGCAGATGCTCGCGCAGATAGGCGCGCACGTCGCTGAGGCCGCCGGAGCGGAGCGCGCCGTCGAGGTCCATCACGCTGCGCAGGCGCGCTTCGAGCTGGGCGGCGAAGGCCGAGCCGATCGCGTAGGACGGGAAATAGCCGATCAGGCCGCCGGACCAGTGGCTGTCGGAGAGGACGCCCTCGCTGTCCGTGCGAACTTCCACGCCGAGCAGCTCGCGGTAGCGCGCGTTCCAGGCCCCGGGCAGATCCTTCACGGCGAGCGAGCCGTCGATCAGCTGCTTTTCGAGCTCATAGCGGATGAGAATGTGCAGGCTGTAGGTCAGCTCGTCCGCCTCCAGGCGCAGGGGGCCGGGCACGGCCGCGTTGGCCTCGCGCAGGAACTCGTCGAGCGAGACGTCGCCGTATGCCTCGGGCAGCATGCGCTGCAGCTTTTCATAGATGGCCGTCCAGAACGGGCGGCTGCGGCCGATGTTGTTTTCGAAGAAGCGGGACTGCGACTCGTGCAGCGCCATGGACGGGACCTCGCCCGCAAGCGTGAGCGTGTAGTCGTCGTCAATCTGCTGCTCATAGATGGCGTGGCCCGTCTCATGGATGGTGGCGAAGATGGCGCTGGCCGCGTCGTCCTCATGGTAGTGCAGCGCGATGCGCACATCGTGGTTGTGCAGGCCGTTCGTGAAGGGGTGTTCCGTCTCTCCCATCACGCCGCGGCTGAAATCGAGGCCGACGTAGCCGGCCAGCCAGCGGCAGAACGCGCGCTGCCTGTCGGCGGGGCAGGGGTGCTTCACGGTCTGTTCGTGCAGGGCATCCACGCGGGCGCGCAGCAGCGGCACCACGCAGTTTTTCACCTTCTCGAAGAAGGGATCGAGCACGGCCATGGGGAAGCTCTCGTCGTAGTCCTGAAGCAGCACGTCATAGGGGGCCTGGCCCGGTTTGGCGCGCAGCTTGGCAAAGCGGCGCGCCGTCTGCACGATCTCCTCGAGGACGGGGGCGAAGGAAGCAAAATCGTTTTTCGCCTTGGCGGCCTTCCACACGGAGGAGCTGCGCGCCAGTAGCTCCTGCCAGGCGCGGTATTCCTCCTGCGGGATTTTTTCAAAATATTCCAGATCGCGGCGCAGATGGCGCAGGATGGCGGCCTCCTTCGGAGAGAGGGTGGCCGGGTCGATGGAGGCGGCCAGCTCGCGCAGGCGCGGGCTGTTCATCACAGCGGAATATTCCTCCGCGAGGGCGCCCACGGCACGGGCGGTGTAGGCGGCGCTTTCCGGCGGGGCCAGCGTCTCGGAGTCCCAGCCGAAGAGCGCGAGCGCGGCCTGGAGCGCGGAAGCTTTTTCCAGCGACCGCTGCAGTTCTTCAAAATCGCGGTTCATATTTTGGATCGTCTTCCTTTCTGCGGGGCGGGGGCGCCCCGCGTGGTGATACATTATCCTTAATCATACCATACTTTTCGCGCCAAACAGCCCGCCGCGGGCAAAAGCCGTGCGGCGGGCTGCCGAAGGGCCGCGGAAGGAAAGCGGCCGCTGATTATGCCTGGAATGCGGAGAGAACGCTGGCGCCCTTCTTCACGAAGGCGATGAACTCATTGACCTCAGCCGTGCAGGTGATCCACTGGCCGCCGGCATACTCCTTGCCGTCGCGGGCGAAGACCCACTCGCCGGCCGGCAGATAGACGCGGCGGCTCGTCTCGCCCCGGTTCACGATGGGCGCGAAGAGGATGTCGTCGCCGAAGAGGAACTCGTCGCCGATGGAGGTGCAGGTTTCGTCCTCCGGCCAGTCGAAGATCAGCGGGCGCATGACCGGCACGCCGTCTTTGGAAGCGATGGCCATCTGATCGTGGATGTAGGGGCGCAGGCGCTCGCGCAGGAACACAAGATCGCGCAGGATCTCGTAGTCGCGGTCGCCGAAGCTCCACAGCTCGTTGTCGCCGCCGGAGGGTTCGATGATGTCGCGCGTGCGGTCATGGCCGTTGCGGCTGCCGTGCAGGCGGAACACCGGGCAGAACACGCCGTACTGGAACCAGCGCACAATCAGCTCGCGGAACTCGTCGGACTCGATGTCGCCGCCGTAGAAGCCGCCGATGTCGGTTGTCCACCACGGGATGCCGCACATGGCCATGTTCAGGCCGGACTTGACCTGCTTGCGCAGGCTTTCAAACGTGGAGGGGATGTCGCCGGACCACACGAGCGTGCCGAACTTCTGCGCGCCGATGTAAGCGCAGCGGGAGAGCGTCACAATGTCGTCGCGGCCCATCTCCTTCATGCCGTCATACACGAGCTGGGCGTAGTAATAGGGGTAGATCAGGCCCACCTCGTCGCCGTTGCCCAGCGAGAGGATGAGGTTATCAAAGTGCTCGGGGTGGATTTCCGGCTCCGCCTCGTCGAACCAGAGCAGGTCCACGCCGTTGTCCACATAGTTTTCCTTCAGCCGCTGCCACACATACTTGCGCGTTTCCGGGTTGGTGGGATCGATCTCGGCCTGCGGGCCGTAGAAATCGAATACGCGGTTGGAGCCGCTCACGGTGCGGATCAGCATGTTGTTGTCGAGCATCGTCTGGTAGTTTTCGCTCTTTTCGTTGATCGTGGGCCACATGGAAACCATCAGGCGGATGCCCATCTTGTGCAGCTCGTCCGCCATGGCGCGCGGGTCCGGCCAGTATTTCGGATCATAGCGGTAATCGCCCTGCTCCGTCCAGTGGAAATAGTCGATCACGATGACGGAGAGCGGAATGCCGAGCTCCTTGTAGCGCCGCGCCACGGAAAGCACCTGCTCCTGCGTCTCATAACGGAGCTTGCACTGCCAGAAGCCGGTGGCCCAGTCGGGCATCATGGGCGCATGGCCGGTGAGATCGGCGAGCGTGCCGGCAACCTCGCGCGGGCTGCCGCCGATCACCACGTAATCCACCTGGCGGGTGCTGTCGCTCGTCCAGCGGGTGCGGTTGCAGGCCAGCTCGCAGCGGCCGGTGGAGGGCTGGTTCCACAGGAAGCCGTAGCCCAGCGTGGAGTACACATACGGCATGGAGCACTTCGCGTTCAGGTGGCGCAGGTCATATGTGCAGCCCTTGAGGTCGAAGCAGTCCGTCGGCTCATGGCCGAGGCCGTAAAAATGTTCGTTCTCGTTCGCTTCAAAGGAGATGCGCACCGTCCAGAGGTGGCTGCCCTTGTTGCGGTAATTGCGGATGCCGGAGTTGAACGTCATCTCAGGCTGCTCGCGCAGGATCTGCTTGCCGTCTCGGAAATAGGTGAGCTTGCCGTCGCGTGTGAGCTCGGCGCGCATCGTGCCCGTTTCGAGCACAGCCTTGTCCTCTTCCTCCCACACCTTGGCGGGCACTTCCTGCGGCATCAGGGTCCAGTTCTGTTCGATCAGCTTGCCGGAGGGCGCAGCCTGGAAGCGGATGCTGTTCTTTCCGCATGCGGAAATACACACAGCCTCGCCGGCGCGCGTCATATAGATCTTGTTATCCTTCAGTTCAATTTTCATGCAGGCACCTTCCTGTCTTAAAATCATTCCTCGCCCCAAAAACGGCGGCGGCACGGCCGGCTCCACCCAGCCGCCCGCCCGCCTCCGCCGGACACCCCTATTCTAGCATAGCCCCCCGCCGTTTTCAACAATGCGGGCGTTTTTTGCCGCGCATTTTTTGGGCGGGGGCGGCGGCTGCCCGGCGTGGCTCTCTTTCATAGGATCGGTCAATTGGTTCCTGCGATCGGTCATTGCTTTTTCGTGGGAAAACAGAGTATAGTATGATTACTTGTATTTATATGTTGTGCTCCCGCCGCACAGCCGCGCGGGAGGAGGAAAGGGGGAGGCAGCAATGCCTTATCTGTTTGTCCATTTCAGAGAAAAAGCCACCCCGGACGGGGAGCAGGTCTATTTCGGCCTGAGCCGCGACGCATTCCACTGGGAGGAAGTCAACGGCGGCCGCCCGGTGCTGTGGGCGTACTACGGCGACAAGGGCGTGCGCGATCACACCATCGTGCGCGACGCGAAAAACGGGAAATTTTACATCATTGCCACCGATCTTTCCCTGGCATACGGCATGAGAAACCAGTATAAGGGCTCCTGGGCGGAGATTTCCCGCAACGGCAGCAAGGCGCTCTCCTGCTGGGAATCGGAGGATCTCGTGCACTGGAGCGAGCAGCGCCTGCTGCCGATCGGCACGCCGTGCATGGGCTGCCTGTGGGCGCCGGATGTGCTCGCCGAGCCGGACGGCTCCTTCCTCCTGCACTGGACGTCCAGCGTGCCGGGCAGCGATTTCAAGAAGAAGGGCATCTGGTGCTGCCGCACGAACGATTTCAAGACCTTCACCGAGCCGCGCGTCCTCTATGAGAAGGAGGACAGCGATGTGATCGACTCCGCCATGTATGAGGAGGACGGCGTGTACTACCTCTTTGTTAAGAGCGTGGCCAACCCCTCCGGCGTTATGCTGCTCCGCTCGAAGAGCTGGGAAGGCCCCTTCGAGCGCGTGGAAGCGTTCGAGGAGGCCATGAGCGGCCTGGAGAAGCGCGGATCCTATGAAGCGCCCACGGCGGTGCGCGCGCCGGACGGCCGCTGGTGCCTGTTCATTGATTACTTCGGCGTGCGCGGCCGCGGCCAGGGCTATGTGCCCTTCGTGGCGGACAGCCTGGCCAAGGCAAATTTCCGCCGCGCCTCGGAGGAATTCTCCTTCCCCTACGGCTTCAAGCACGGCACCATTCTGAAAATCACGGACGAGGAATATGAGCGCATCCGCTCCTTCGATTTCACGGAGGCGGAGTTCGGTTCCCCGATGTAAACGCGAAAGCCTCTGGGGCTGCCGCCCGGTGCAACCGGTGGGGCGGCCCCTTTTTTCTTCTTCCCGCAAAGGCCGCGCGGGAAAAAATTGCGGAAAAGTTTGCGGGAAAGCTGGAAATCCGGCGGATCATCCGGTATACTAATAGATTAGGACGCGGAAACACACACCCGCGGCCGCGCGGATTCTGAACGGAAATTTCGAGGAGGCTTTGCTTTGCCAGACATCAGAAAAGAAATCGAAAAACGGCGGACCTTCGCCATCATCTCGCACCCGGACGCGGGCAAGACGACGCTCACCGAAAAGCTGCTGCTTTACGGCGGCGCCATCGCGCTGGCCGGCTCGGTCAAGGGCAAAAAGACGGCGCGCCATGCCGTTTCGGACTGGATGGAGATTGAAAAGCAGAGAGGCATTTCCGTCACCTCCTCCGTGATGCAGTTCCGTTATGACGGCTACTGCATCAACATTCTCGATACGCCCGGCCATCAGGACTTTTCCGAGGATACGTACCGCACGCTCATGGCGGCGGACTCCGCCGTGATGGTGATCGACGCCGCGAAGGGCGTGGAACCGCAGACGCGCAAGCTGTTCAAGGTCTGCCTCCTGCGCGATATCCCGATCTTCACCTTCATCAACAAGATGGATCGCGACGCCCGCAGCCCCTACGACCTGCTCGACGAGATCGAGTATGAGCTGGGCATCAAGACGTATCCCATGAACTGGCCCATCGGCTCCGGCAAGGAATTCAAGGGCGTGTATGACCGCGAACGGCGCGAGATCCTCGCGTTCCAGGCGCTGGATGAGATGGCGAACGGCCAGCGCGAGGTGCCGGTGATCGAGGCGGATCTCTCCGACCCCGGCCTTTCGAAGCTGATCGGCGAGGATCACTATCACACGCTGTGCGACGACGTGGAGCTGCTCGACGGCGCGGGCTATGAATTCGACGCGGACGCCGTGCGCCACGGCCGCCTTTCGCCCGTGTTCTTCGGCTCCGCGCTCACGAATTTCGGCGTGGAACCGTTCCTCAAGGAATTCCTGAACCTCACGCCCCCGCCGCTGCCGCGCGAATCGGACGCCGGCCTCATCGATCCCTTCCGCCCGGATTTTTCCGCCTTCGTGTTCAAGATCCAGGCGAACATGAACCGCGCCCACCGCGACCGCATCGCGTTCATGCGCATCTGCTCCGGCCGGTTTGAGAAGGGCATGGAGGTCTATCACGTGCAGGGCGGCAAGAAGATCAAGCTGGCCCAGCCGCAGCAGCTCATGGCGCAGGAGCGCGAGATCATCGACGAGGCGTACGCCGGCGACATCATCGGCGTGTTCGATCCCGGCATCTTCTCCATCGGCGACACGATCTGCACCGGGGCGGAGAAGTTCCGGTTCGGCGGCATCCCCACGTTCGCGCCGGAGCACTTCAACCGCGTCTACCAGGTGGACACGATGAAGCGCAAGCAGTTTGTGAAGGGCATGACGCAGATCGCCCAGGAAGGCGCCATTCAGATCTTTCAGGAGCTGGGCGGCGGCATGGAGGAGGTTATCGTGGGCGTCGTGGGCACGCTGCAGTTCGACGTGTTTGAATACCGCCTCAAGAACGAGTACAACGTGGACATCCGCATGGAAGGCTTGCCCTATGAATACATCCGCTGGATCGAAAACCGCGAGGAGGATTTCGATCCCAAGCGGCTGAACCTGACCTCCGACACGCGCCGGATTCAGGATTTGAAAGGAAATTACCTGCTGCTCTTTGCCAACGAGTGGAGCATCCGGTGGGCCGAGGAGCACAATCCGCAGCTCAAGCTGGCGGAGTTCGGCCGCTGGTGATGCTCTGCGTCCCCCTCCCGGGGGCTCAAACAGAAAGGAAAGACAAACCATGGAAATCACATTCCGCAAGGCACATCCGGAGGAGTACGACGCGTGCGTCGATCTTGTGAACTACGTGTTCAGCTACGATCACCGCCCGCACGATTTTGAAAAGATGATTCCGCGCGTGTATGGCCCGGGCAAGAATGCCGCGGAGCTTCACCGCGTGGCCGTGGACGGGATGGGACGGCTTTGGGCCGCCGTTGCCTGCCTGCCGGAAACGCTCACCGTGTGCGGCCATGAGCTGCGCGCCGGGTTTATCGGCAGCGTTTCCGTGCATCCGCGCGCCCGCGGCGAAGGCTTCATGAAGCGGTTGATGGCCGATTGGGACGAGGAATTGCGGGAATCATGCGATCTGGCCGTGCTCAGTGGCCAGCGCCAGAGGTATGAATATTTTGGCTACACCTCCGGCGGCCTCAAGCTGCAATGGACGGTGGATGAGGCAAATATCCGCCATGCGCTGCGCAGCGTGGACGATGGATCGTTCTCCTTCCGCCCGCTGGCGGAGTCGCCGGAAGCGCTGACATTGGCACAGGAGCTGCACCTGCGCCGGCCGGCGCGCGTCTACCGCGCTCCCGTCCTCTTCGAGGAAGGGCTGCGCTCCTTCGGCATGCACCCGCTCGCCATCCTGAAAAAGGGCAAAGCGGCCGGTTATCTGACGGCTTCGTCCGACAGCAGGACCATCAACGAGATCGCACTGGAGGATAACGAGGATCTCGGCCCGGTGATCAAGGCGTTCTTTGCCTGCTACCGGCCCGGCCATGTCACGATTGCCGCATCCGCCACGGACACGGCCCTGAACCGCCGCCTGGAGACGTTTGCGGAGTCCTGGCGCCTGGAGGCGAGCGAGATGATCCGCATCTACCGCTTCGCCCCCGTGCTCGAAGCGTATCTCACGCTGCGGCAGAAGACGCTCGGCCTCGTGCCCGGCGAATGGAGCGCCGTTTTGGCCGGCCAGCCGGTCACGGTGCGCGTCACCGGCGCGGGTGTCACGGTGGAGGAGAAGGCGGCCCCCGGCGCGCCGGAGCTCGATCAGAAGCAGGCGCAGTCGCTGCTGCTCTCGCCGCAGAGCTGCCTGCAGGACGGCCTGGCCCCCGCCGGCTGGTTCCCGCTTCCCATCTTCTGGCCCACGGCCGATCAGTTCTGAATCCCGGCTTTCGTCACAATCCGGCGCCCCGGTCCTGTCTTTGCGCAGGCCGGGGCGCCTTTTTGCGCCGGAGGGCACAAAAAACGGGCGGACGGCTTTTCCGGCCGTCCGCCCGTTATGCTGTCTGTCTCAGCCCTTGTGGTCCATTTTGTTCATGACCAGGCCGGTGATGAGCTTCGGATAGAAATAGGTGGATTTCTGCGGCATCTTCTCCCCGGCGGCGGCCACATCGCGGATCTCCGTGACGCGCGTGGGGTTGAGCAGGAAGGCGCACTGGCTCTCGCCGCTGCGCACCGAGGCGATGGCCTCGTCAAAGTCTCTCGTGTAGGAGAGGTTGACCTGCTTGGCCATATTATCTTTGTCGATGCCGAGGTGCTTATCGAGGATGAGCGTGTGCAGCACCGTCACATCCAGGCTGCGGGAGGCCTCGCTCATCTCCGGCAGGAAGTAATCCATGGCGGAGAGATCGCGCAGCACAAGCAGATCCCATTCCTCGCCGCCGCAGTAGAACGCGAAGGCGACGCGCTCCGCCTCGTACTCCTCCCGGAGCATCGGCTGGATGCGATCGAGCCCCGTGACATGCTCCACGCGGAAGAGATCGCCGCACGCGGCGAGAAGGGCGGCGCTGTCGAAGTTTGCAAGCCCGTGGATCAGGCGGTGTGTCGGGAACACGACAAGGCCGTCGTGTTCCATGTCCACAAGCATCATCATCACATAGTCGGGATCGTCGCCCGGCTGGGCCAGGCCCTGCTCGCGGCACCAGTTGCGGAAGTTCAGGGCCGTCTCATAGCGGTGGTGGCCGTCTGCAATGTAGAGTTTGCGGTCCTTAAAGTCCTCCTGGATTGCGCCGATCACGGCTTTGTCGTTCACGATCCACAGGCGGTGGATCACCTGCCCGTCGTCAAATTCATAGCGCGGCGTGTCGCGGGAGAGCAGGTCGATGCGGCCGAGCGTCGTGTGCGCTTCGTCCATGTAAAGCGAATAGATCTGGCTGAAGTTGCAGAAGGTGGCCTGCATCAGATGGAAGCGGTCCTCCTTGGCCTTGCTGAGCGTCTCCTCGTGCGGCAGCACGACACCCTTTTCAAATTCCTCGAGCTTGACGCGGCAGATGAGGCCTTTCACCTTCCGGCGCTGGCCGTAAGCGGTGAATTCCTCCTCATAGATGTACATGGCAGGCTCCGTGTCCTGCCGGAGGATGTTTTCCTGCAGCCACTCGTTCAGCGTGCGGCCCGCTTCGCCGTAAGGGTCCTCGCCCTTGGGCAGCTCCAGACGGATCACATTGTAGGGGTTTTCCGCCAGATATGCCTGCCTCTGCTCCTCGCTGATGATGTCGTAGGGCGGGCAGGTGAGCGTTTGAATCTCGCCGGCCTTTGCCGTGTAGCGCAGCCCGCGGAAGGGTTGAAGTTCTGCCATAGTGTTATCCCTCCAGAAGTCGTCGAATCTTGATTTTTACTTTGTTATTGTAAACGATAAAAGCGAAAAGGTCAACGGGAAGGAGCAAAAAAGCCCCGGAGGGCCTGCGCGGGGCAGGGATCCGGGGCTTTGCAATAGAGGGAAAAACGGAGGCTCAGCCCTCCACGCGGGTGAGCTCGATCTGGAAGGCGGCATAGTCGGCGCAGCCGTGCGGGTAGGCGTCGTGCTGGCGCGGGGGGCGGAAGCCGGCTTCCATCAGGGCCGCGCCCGTCCATTCGCCGTACACCTTGCCGTCGTCGCCCGTCAAACGGTAGCGCGCGTCCGGCGTGAGGCCGCGCAGGCGCAGGATGGGCGGATAAAGGTTCGCGCGCACGTGGCTGTACACGATGCTGAGCAGCGCGCGGCTGCCGTCCGGCGCGGCCATCTCCCAGGCGGTCAGGCAGCAGGCGGCCGGGTCGGTGAGGCGGTAGTAATTGCCGTCGTTGATGAGGTCATAGAGACGGATGTACTGCTTCACCTGCTTCTTCACCAGCTCCTTCTCCTCCTCCGTGATGGCGGAGAGATCGAGCTCGTAGCCGAAGGTGCCGGCCATGGCCACCACGCCGCGCGTGTGGAACGGCGTGACGCGGCCCGTCTGGTGGTTCGGGCTGGCGGAAACGTGGGAGCCCACGGCGCTGATCGGGTAGCCGAAGGAGCTGCCGTACTGGATTTCCAGGCGCTCGATGGCGTCGGTGTTGTCGCTGCACCAGATCTGCGGGTGGTAATAGAGCATGCCGGCGTCGAAGCGCCCGCCGCCGCCGGAGCAGCCCTCGAAGAGGATGTGCGGGAATTCCGTTTCCATGCGCTCGAGCAGCTCATACACGCCCAGCACATAGCGGTGATGGACCTCGCCCTGGCGGTCTGCGGGCAGGGCGGCGCTCCACACGTCCGTCAGGTGGCGGTTCATGTCCCATTTCACATAGGAAAAGTCGGCGGAGGAGAGCACGGCGGCCATCTCGTCGTGGATGAAGTCGCGTACCTCTTTGCGCGACATGTCGAGCACGAGCTGGTTGCGCCAGCGGGAGCGGCCGCGTCCCGGCACGCTGAGGCACCAGTCGGGATGCGCGCGGTAAAGATTGCTGTCCTCGGAGACCATCTCCGGCTCAAACCAGAGGCCGAGCCGCATGTGGATCTCCTTGAGGCGGTCGCTGAGGGCCTTCATGCCGCCGCGCACCTTTTCCGTGTTCACCACCCAGTCGCCGAGCGCGCGGCGGTCGTCGAAGCGGTTGCCGAACCAGCCGTCATCCACCACCAGCATCTCCACGCCCAGCTCGCTGGCCGCCTTCGCGATCTGGAAGAGCTTTTCCTCGTTGAAGTTGAAATAGGTGGCCTCCCAGTTATTGATGAGCACCGGGCGGCGCTTGAGCGCCCACTCGCCGCGGCACAGGCAGCGGCGGTACAGCTTGTGGTAAGACTGTGAGAGCGCGCCGAAGCCGCGGCCGCTGTAGCAGAGCGCGACTTCCGGCGCCTGGAAGCTTTCACCGTCCTCAAGACGCCAGGAGAAGCCCTGCGGATGGATGCCCATCACGACGCGGCAGGCGTCGGACTGATCGCAGGAGGCGGCGGCGATGAAATTGCCGCTGTAGAGGAACGAGAGGCCCCAGCAGCGGCCGCTGTCCTCCGTGGCGGAGCGGTCGCACACAATGACGAAGGGGTTGTGCTGATGGCTGGAGGTGCCGCGCACGCTGCCCACGCTCACCTCGCCGTGGGCCACGGGGGTGCGCTCCACCATGCGCTCCATGGCATGGCGGCCGTGGAAGTGCACAAAATCGAAGTCGTCCTCCTGCAGGTCCAGGCAGGCGGAGAGCACGCCGTTAAGCGTGACGGGCGCGCCGGTCCGGTTCACGATGCGCGCCGAGCGGGCGATCACGTCGTATTCCTCAAACACGGAGTAGAGCAGCACAACCTCCAGGTCGGCCCAGCGATCGCGCAGCGTGATTTCCAGCGTTTCACATGCGCCGTGCAGCGAGGGCAGGCCCTCAAGCGCGGGTTTTTCCTTCAGGATGC
>ERZ1643250.608-NODE-608-length-36746-cov-30.870023_pt1 | contig 36746 bp, 30 predicted proteins | sample MGYA00579262_ERZ1643250 | MGnify/ENA primary metagenome ERZ1643250 (study PRJEB29033, sample SAMEA4952265) | chicken gut metagenome | biome: Broiler Chicken; feature: Gastrointestinal Tract; material: Caecum | place: Ireland | collected 2018 | study: Broiler...
AGTTTGAAAAGTTCCGGGTATTGCAGGATCGGACCTATCAGAGCGACTTTGACCGGCTGGTTGCGGAAACTTCGGATGATCTGACAGAATAACCATATACACAGAAAGCCCACGCCACCGGTTCTCTTTCCGGCTGCGTGGGCTTTTTCGGCCATCGCTTATTTCTTGTTTTGCAGCTGTTCATGGGCCTCCTGCTGGACAATCAGCCCCGCCGAAAAGCCATACTTGAAATGGCTCTCACTTTCCTCACACTGGGCGATAGCGTTCTGCGTCCGAAGCTCCTCCACCAGAGCATAGTCCTCTTTACTGAGCCGATGGGATAGCTGCTCCATCAACGCCGCACAGGTTTGGATCGCCTTGCGGTATTCCGGGGACGTGGGCACTACCGTTTCACAGGGATAAAACTCCCCGTTATACATGGCTTCCAAAATCATTGCGTTCCCTCCCTCAACAGTAGACCAACTCCGCCAGGACGATTTCCTCGGCCCTGTTGTGGATGGAGTTCATGGAGCGCACCCATGCCATCTGGTCGGCAGCTTTCAGGGCTTCTGTGACGCCCTCTTGCTGCATCATGGCTTTTTCAATGATTTCCAGCCGCTCCCGGCAGGCGATGTCGATTTCCTCCAAGTGGGGAAACAGCTTTTCAGTGACAATGAGATCGGTATACAGAATGGGCCGATGTTCTTTTAAGTAGGCACGGCGCAACCGGCCATATTTCCCGATATGGTACTCTTTGGTGTCCGATAACACAAGATCGGGGATGAAATAGTCGCCGCATTGGGTGTAAGTCAGTTCCATACAAGGCTCCTTTCGTGGGAATGTGGTTGACAGTTACGGTAGGTTTGAGGGCATCCCTCCTTTATCATAACTGTCTTTTCATTCGCCACAAATGAGCCGCCAGTCATGATGTAATGTTTTTGGGTGTAATCCACCCTCTATACATTACATCATGCATTTCATTGCTGTGAGATTCGCCGTATAAATAGATCTGGCCGCTTGTGTTTTGGGCTGAGGTTTCCTCTGTCCGGGCCGGAACGGTCGCTGGTTCGGAAGCCGTAGAGGCCGCTGTACAACCGGCCGAAATCAGAAGCCACAGAACAGAAGCCAACAGCAGTAATCCGGTGGCAAAACGACGCCGCATAAAATCCCTCCCGCCATGGATATAGCTAAATCAGATTTTGATTTCATTGTATACCAACCGGCCGGCCAATGCAAGAAAGTACCATTTCTAAGACAAATCCGCCTTTATTTGTTCACAAAGGCCGGGTATACTAGTTTCTATCCCATAGGAACAAGGAGGCTCTGTATGGCATCCCACTCGGGTCTGTCGGCCGCCGAAGTGGCGGCACGGCAGCAGCAAGGCAAAATCAATCATCCGCCCCAATCCCCCACCAAGACGGTCGGGATAATCGTGCGGGACAATCTGTGCACCTATTTTAACCTGGTGTTTGTGGTGCTGGCTGTGATGCTGGCATCGGTGCGTTCCTGGCTGAATATGGGCTTTTTGGGTGTTGTGGTCTGCAACACGCTCATCGGCATTGCCCAGCAGCTGCGCGCCAAAAAGACCATCGACGAATTGACGCTGGTATCGGCCCATAAGGTGGATTGCCTGCGCGACGGTGTCTGGGGCAAATGCCTGTCGGAAGAATTGGTACAGGATGATGTGGTGGCCTTTCATGCCGGGGATCAGATTGTAGCTGATGCCGTTGTGCTGGAAGGCAGCGCCCAGGTGAATGAATCACTGATTACCGGGGAAGCAAAGGCTGTGCCCAAAACGTTGGGCGGGGAACTCCGGTCGGGCAGTTTTCTCATGTCCGGGCATTGCACCGCGCGCCTGACGCGGGTGGGTGCGGAAAGTTACGCCAGCCGCCTGACCGCAGCCGCCCAGGCAGATGGCCATAAGGTGGCCAAGGGCGAGATGATGCGTTCGCTGGATAAACTCATCAAAGCCATTGGCCTGGGGCTGATACCTGTAGGGGTAGCCCTGTTCTATAAACAGCACTGGATGCTGGCTATTGATCTGCGCAGTTCGGTGGAAAGTGTGGTAGCGGCGCTGATCGGCATGATTCCCGAGGGGCTCTACCTGCTGACCAGTGTGGCGCTGGCGGTAGGGATGCTGCGTCTGGCACGCCGTCGGGTGCTTACACAGGATATGAACTGCATTGAAACTCTGGCCCGCGTGGATGTGCTTTGTGTGGATAAAACCGGGACCATTACAGAGAGCGCCATGCAGGCCGATGATCCGGTATTGCTGAACGCTTTGCCGGTAGAGGAGATTTTGCGCAGTTATTATGGCGCGGAAGAGCCGGATAACGACACGGGCCGTGCCTTGAAAGCCCGCTATGGGCAGGCGGAGCCGCTGTGGCCGGTCACGGGAGAGATCCCTTTCAATACGGCCTATAAGTACAGTGCAAAATCTTTTGGAGAAAAAGGTGTTTATGTGGTGGGGGCACCGGATATTCTGGCGGGTCCCCGTGCAGGGGAACTGCGTGCAAAGCTGACCCCGCTGCTGGCGGAAGGCCGTCGGGTGCTGCTGCTGGCCCGGTATCAGGGAGCATTGCCCGCAAAACCGGAACAGCTGGACAATACCCGGTTGGAGTTCCTGGCGCTGCTGCCGCTGCAGAACCGCATCCGGGAAAATGCCCCGCAAACCTTCGCCTATTTTGCAGGGCAGGGGGTAGACATTAAGGTGATTTCCGGCGATGATCCGCAGGCTGTCAGCCATGTGGCGGCCCAGGCGGGCATTGCCCATGCGGAACAATGGGTAGATGCTGCATCGCTCCACAGTGACGCGGCGCTGGAAGATGCTGCCCGGCAATGTACGGTGTTTGGCCGTGTAACGCCAGAGCAAAAGCGAAAACTGGTGCATGCACTGCAAAACCAGGGACACACGGTAGCCATGACAGGGGACGGCGTCAACGATGTGCTGGCACTGAAAGATGCAGACTGCGGCATCGCCATGGCTTCTGGCGCGCAGGCGGCCAGTCAGGTGGCGCAGCTGGTACTGCTGGACTCCGACTTTGGCGCCCTGCCGGATGTGGTAGCCGAAGGCCGCCGGGTCATCAACAACATTCAGCGTTCGGCTTCGCTGTTTCTGGTCAAGAATATTTTCTCGCTGCTGCTCAGCCTGGCAGCCCTATGCCTGCCGCTGGCCTACCCGTTCCAGCCCTTGCAGCTTTCGCTTCTGTCGGCGGTCACCATTGGTCTGCCGTCCTTTGTTCTGGCATTGGAACCAAACTATGAGATGGTACGGGGGAAATTCATACACAATGTATTGCATGCGGCGCTGCCCGGCGGTCTGACGGACTTTTTGCTGGTTTTTTGCGCCCAGGGGTTTGCCTATGCGTTTGATCTTCCGGCAGATGCTTTGGGAACGATTAGCACGCTGCTGACCTTGGAAACCGGATTGATTGTACTGTTCCAGGTCTGCGAACCGTTTACGCCCCTGCGCTGGACCCTGTGGGGCAGCTGTACGATCCTGGGGCTGGGTGGTGCGGTGCTCTTTTCGCCCTGGTTGGAACTGGTGCCGCTGGACCTTGGCGGTACGCTGGTGCTGGTGGTTTTGGCGGCACTGGTGCTGCCGGTACTGCGCACGGCAACGCACCTTGTGGATCAGCTCTGGCAGGCTGGCCGCCGTTTGAACAGACAAAAAAAGAAAGCATAAAAAATACCGCCCGAAGGAAATTTCCCTTCGGGCGGTATTGCTTCAGTAGGTTTCTGCCGGGCGGTGCGTTTCCTTACGGAACATCAGGCAAAGGCTTACGCACAAAAGCAGGCAGGAAAGCCAGATGGTGCGCAGCCCCAGCCAGGCCATGCACTGTGCACCCACACCGGCACCCAGCGCAAACAGTACGATCACGGCGAAGTAGTGGGCCGCTTTGCGCAGCGCTTTTTGGTCGTGCAGGCGCAGCCCGGTGACCAGAGAATCCATGCCGCTGCGCAGGTTGCCGATGCACATGGTGCTGGCAAAGGGATACCCGTGTACTTTGCGGAAAGCCTGTACCTGCATGGCGCAGGCGAAGGAAACCAGGGCGTTGGCAGCAAGGTTCCACGCTTCCGGCAAAAAGCCGACGGCAAAGAGCAGAAGAATCTCCACCAGCAGTACCAGCTGGCGCCAATGCAGCCGAAACCCTTCTTTGCAGCATACCCGGATCAGTTCCGCAGCGGCCACACCCAGTGCAAAGGCAAGAACCGGCACCAGATAGTGCAAAAAGCGTGCCCAGTCCCCGGCAAAGAAGGACTGCCCCATAAAAACGATGTTGCCTGTCTGCGCATTGGCAAAGACACTGCCGCGTCCCAGGTAGGTGTAGGCGTCCTGCAGGCCGCCAGAAAGAGACAGAAACAACACCGTGCGGAATGCCTCGGACATCTGCCGGGATTCCCGTGAAATTTGTTGTGCCATACACAAAACCCCTCTCGTTCGCAAAGGCCGCGGCCCTGTGCCGCAGCCGGCCCGTGGCCCATTATACTCCCATGGCAAAACTGTGTAAAGAGCTGTAAAAAATGCCCCGGCACCTGCGAGTGCCGGGGCATTTGAATCTTTGAATCAGAAATCGGTGCTGTGTTCTTCCGCGCGCAGGTCATCCCGCTGCAATTCGGCCAGCAGGGCGTCTTCTCCGGCGTGAAGCAGAAGTTTCTGGCTGTACAAGTCAAAACGTTCGCATTCGTTATCCGCCAGGAACGGTGCCGAATCAGGACCCAGGGCCAGCTCGTTGACAAACACGACCATTTCCTGCCCATCCGGGAAGGCACGCTCCATAAAATCAAAGGCGCTTTCCAATGCCTCGGAAGCCGTAGCAACCGCATCTTCCCGCTTGTGGACCTGCTGGTTAAAAGCGGCGCGCACCGTATCAAAGGCGTCGTCAGCATCCAGGCAGCGCTCCAGCGGTTCGGCCCACTGGTCCAGCAGGGTGGCCGCACGGGTGCGGGTAGCTGCCTCGGTTGGCAAAATGGTGCCGGCCGCTTTGGCCTCTTCCAGGCGTGTGCGGTAGGCTTTCCGCTGTTCGGCAAACAACCCGGCGGGGGTGTCCTCCGGACCGGCCTGATTCAGTGTGCGCTTGAAGGTCCGCAGCTGCTGGTAGCAGGCATCGGTAACGGCATCGGCGCTGCGGGCAGCGGCAAACCGTGTATTCAGCCCTGCCAGCAGCAGGCTGACCAGACTGATCCGTTCATCAAAGCTGGCGTTCAGAGCACGTTCCAGTACGGCGTCAAAAGGCTTGCCCTGCAGGATATCCTCCACGCCGTAGTCCTGGTGATATTTGCGGTACAGTACCCAGTAAGCGGCAAAGTCCCGGGCAACTTCCGGATGCCGCAGATACTGCCCGATAACACCCTCGTCCACCGGCAGATCCAGTTTGTCCGCAGCCTGCAGGAAGGCGGACAGATCTTCCCATCCGCGGGCGGTCACGAACTGCGGCCCGTCTACGTCGTTTTCGATCTTGTAAAAATGCTGCGGACGCAGTTCCAGATAGGCCATTACGGCCGGATGCAATCGATGCGCACGGGCATAGTCCTGCCATACACTGAGCTTGGGTTCGATATCAATGCGGCGTACACGGTCCAGTGTGACCAGGTCAAACTCCCGTACACTTTTGTTGTACTCCGGCGGGTTGCCTGCCGCCACAATTACCCAGCCGCCCGGCACCGCCTGGTTGCCGAAGGTTTTGCACTGCAGGAACTGCAGCATGGTGGGGGCCAGCGTTTCGCTTACGCAGTTGATCTCGTCAATGAACAAAATGCCGTTCTGTTTGCCGGTGCGCTCCATGGCGGCGTAAACGCTGGCAATGATTTCACTCATGGTGTACTCGGTTACGCTGCGGGTTTTGCCGCCAAAATTGCGCTCCCGGATAAAGGGCAGGCCCACAGCACTCTGGCGGGTGTGGTGGGTGATGGTATATGCCACCAGGGCAATGTCACATTCCTGCGCGATCTGCTCCATGATCTGGGTCTTGCCCACGCCCGGAGGGCCCATCAGCAGAATAGGGCGCTGCCGCACCGGCGGAATCAGCGGGCAGCCGGTATCATCACAGGCCAGATAGGCCTGTGCAGTATGTTTGATCTCCTCTTTGGCACGTTGGATGTCCATGTGCTATCATCCTTTCGGTTGGGGTAGGAACTCTTCGGGCTGCAGCACAAGCCGCATGGCCCAGGGGGGAACATCAGGGGGAACGTCGCCGTTTTCCAAAAACAAAAAGGCAACGTCAAAAGGCGGACGTCTGGCGGGATAAATGCCTTTGCCGTCGGTAAAGTACAAAACGCCCTGCATATCGCGCAGCGGCCCTTCGGCACGCAGCTGTTCAATGCGGGCAAAGGCCGGGCGGAAATCCGTTCCGCCGCCGCCCACCAGGGTGAACTGTTCGGTATAGCGGTCCAGCGCTTCCAGGTCATACAGCCAGGTTTCGTCACGTACCGCATTGTCGGCCTGCATTACCAGAATCCGGCAATGGCGGAAAAAACTGTCCTGACTGGTCAGCAGGGTAAAGGTCTCCCGCAAAAAATTCTTCACCAGATCCCCGGCGGTGGATTCGCTGGTATCCAGCACAATTACAAAGTCACGGATCTTTTTGCTTTCGCGGCTTTCCAGTGGCTCAATCAGCGGCATCTTGCCGTAGGTGCGCAGACCATAGGTGTAGTAGCCCAAATCAAACTCATCGGGGTCCAGGTGCGGCTCTTCCCGCCAGACGGCAAACCGGCGCAGAAAATCTTTATAACTGCGGCGGCTGCGGCTGGCCTGTACCTGGGCCTGCAGCGCCTGGGCACCGTCACTCTCCCCGGCCTGGCGGCCGGATTCTTCCATGCTCAGTTGGGTCTGGCGCCCCATCTGCTCCCACTGTTTGCCGCGCATCTGGGCAGTGGGACTGTCGGGATCATCGGGCCACAGCCGGTGGCTGTCGCAATAAAATTCCCGTTGGTATTTCAGTCGTGTGGCGGCATCGGTATTAAGCAGCGCACGGTAGATGGGGCCGGCGGCCAGCAGTTTGCACTGGTCTTTCAGCTGGGCATAGGTTTGCTGCCGCAGCCAGCCCACCGGGCGGGTAGTGGCGGGACTGTTCAGAGAATCCAGGATATTTTCTACCGCAATATCGCAGGCAAGTCCCCACAAATCGGCATCGCGGCGGTCCCGCAGCCACAAATGGCGCAGGATACAGTGCAGCAAACTGTGCAGATAGGCACGCGGCAGGTAGCGCTTGTTTTTTCGGTAGGTGGTCAGAACCCATTCCGGTGGGTAGTACAACTGGGCACCGTCCGTTGCCAGTGCCGTCTGAGTACTGTTCAGCGGGGCAGGGGGCAGGGCGCCCAAGGCGGCGTTCAGATACCGCTGGTCCAGGTACAGCTCGCCGCGGATCTGTTCCATCACCCGGCGGGCCATCGTCTGTTCCCACTCGGTCTGTGTTTCGATGTGCGGCATAAGCCCCTCCGTTATAAGTCGTCAAAATCGTATTGCTTGGCAGCGCGTTTGGGCCGTGCCAGCAAAATGGCGGCACCGGCGCTCCAACCGGCCCGGGCGCACTGGGAAGCGGCATCCCGTACCGCCAGCCCAAGGCCTGCCAGCAGCCGTAAGGCTGCTTCGTCCCGTTCCCGGATGGCCCATCCAAAGGCCGCGGCAGGGTGGGCTGTCAGATAGAATTCGTAGTCGGTGCGGGCGTTGTCCTGCAAGGCAAAGGGAAAAAGCAGCCGCCCCAAGGCCAGGCGGCACAGTTTATCCTCGCTCTCTCCCACACAGGCCTGGGCAAAGGTGGCGTCATAGGCTGCGTAGTCCACGGCGCTGCCGGCAAAACATTGCCGCATCCGATAGCCTTCTCCCTCGATGCTGCGGTTGAAGATGTGGGCCGGTGTGTTTTCATCCAGCAGTTCAAAATACTCCGGGTAAAAAAGCCGGGCACCCGGCGCATCCAGAAACTCCACTTCAATATCGGCACTCACTGCACCCAACAGTTTCTTCAGGCCGGTGCCGGAAGCGGGGGAGGCCCGCAGTGTAAAGGTGCGCAGCGCGCGGCAGTTGGTAAAAAGGTCACTGCCCAGGCTTTCCAGGTTGGGACCGGCTTCAATGCGGCGCAGTTTGCGGCAATTGTAAAAGGCCGCGCTGTGCAGGACCCGCAGAGTATCCGGCAATATGGCTTCTTCCAGAAATTCCCCCGTCACTTCATGGTTTTCCTCGGAACCGACCGGCCATATACGGCCTTCTGCCACGGGGCGCATGGCAAAGCAGTAAGGCCCCAGTTCCGTTACCGGCAAACCGTCGATTTCCTCGGGAATCACAGGGCAGGGGGAGTCGCCCAACACCCGTAAAATGCGCGCTCCGCCGGTGCAGGGCTGCCATAAAAAAGTCATAGAAATCCCCCTCTTTACAATATCGCCATTATAGCATAAAATAGGTGCGCAAGGAATACAAAAGAGGAGAAAAACAGGATTTATCATGCGTAATGTCAAACAAACCGATATCTTGACCGGCAGCATTCCACGGCAACTGCTGGTCTTCTTTCTGCCGATCTGGTTTGGCACTTTGTTCCAGCAATTGTACAATACAGCCGATACACTGATTGTCGGCAACTTTGTAGGTACCAATGCATTGGCGGCGGTCGGCGCGACCGGTGCTTTTGTCAACCTGCTGGTGGGCTTGTTTGTAGGCCTGTGCAGCGGTGCCGGCGTGGTGGTGGCCCAAAGCTACGGTGCCCGGGACGTGGACGCCGTAGACCGGCAGGTACATACATCCCTGGTGTTCAGTGTGGTGATCGGCGCGCTGCTCACCGTGCTGGGCTTGCTGACGGCAGAGCCGGTATTGCGCCTGATGGGTACGCCGGATGAGATCATCGGGGATGCGGCTTTGTATCTGCGCATCTACTTTTTGGGAATGATCCCGCAGATCCTGTACAATATGGGCACCAACATCCTGCGTGCAGCGGGCGACTCCAAGCGGCCGCTGTATTTCCTGATTGTGGCGTCGCTGGTCAACATTGTGCTGGACGTGATTTTTATTGCGCTGTTCCACTGGGGCGTGGCAGGCGCGGCGCTGGCGACCATCATCAGTCAGGTGGCCAGTGCGGTTCTGACGTTGCGCTGCCTGGCCGGGTCGCAGGGAATGCCGTGGCACCTGGCGGCAAGCAAATTGCGGATGGAGCGCACCATTCTTGTGGCGATCTGTATGATCGGTATTCCGGCCGCTGCCCAAAGTGCGCTGTACAACGTCAGCAACATGATGATCCAGAGCTGCATGAACGGTTTTGGTACCGATACCATCGCAGCCTGGGGCGTCTACGGCAAAATCGACTTCATTTTCTGGATGACCATCAACTCGCTGGGCATTTCCATTACCACCTTCGCCGGGCAGAATTTCGGCGCCAAGCAGTATGACCGCGTACGCCGCGGAACCCGCATCTGCCTGGCTATGACTGCCGGTATCACCATGTGCATCAGTGTGGTGTTCTACTTTGCGGCAGGACCCCTGTTCCGGATGTTCAGCCAGGATGCCGAAGTGATTGCCGTGGGTGTGGAAATGATGCATGTGCTGGTTCCCGCCTATGTGACTTATGTCTGCATCGAGATTCTTTCCGGCGCACTGCGCGGCTGCGGAGATGTTCGGGTGCCTACGATCATTACGGTGTTCTGCGTCTGCGGGCTGCGTATTGTGTGGCTGCTGACGGCGGTGCCGGTATGGCATTCGGTGGCTACGGTGGAGCTCAGTTATCCCATTACCTGGACACTGGCTTCGCTGCTGTTTGTGATCTATTACCGCAAAGGCGGATGGCTGAAACGCTGTATCGCCGCCCATCACAACGAGTAACAGACAAAAGAAAAGACCGACGCTGCGGCGTCGGTCTTTTTATGTTTTACAGTTTGAAGCTGTCTTTCAGGGTCACAATGCGGTTGTATACACCGGGGTGTTTGCTGTCGGGGGTGAAATAGCCGGTGCGCACAAACTGGAACCGCTCGCCGGGCTGTGCATTCTGCAGGCTTTCCTCCAGCTTGGCGTGGGAGACAACCGTTACGCTTTCGGGATTCAGGTAATCCTTGAAGTCGGCACCGTCCGGAATGCTGTTCATATTGGCTTCGGTAAACAGTTTATCGTACAGGCGGACTTCTGCTTCCACGCAGTGGTCACAGCTGACCCAGTGGATGGTGCCGCGTACCTTGCGGCCGTCGGCGGGATTGCCGTTCTTGGTTTCCAGATCGGCTTGTGCATGAATGGCCGTAACATTGCCGGCTTCATCCTTGTCCACACCGGTGCAGCGTACCAGATAAGCGCCCATCAGGCGGACTTCGCTGCCCAGGGTCAGGCGTTTGAACTTGGGCGGCGGTACTTCAAAGAAGTCGCTGCGGTCGATCCAGACTTCCTTGGTGAATGCGACTTTGCGCGTGGTGGTATCGTTGGCGTCGCGGTTCGGGTTGTTGGGCAGGTCAAAGTACTCGCAGGCATCGGCAGGGTAGTTGTCGATGATGAGTTTGACAGGGTCCAGCACAGCCACGCGGCGCTGGGCATTCAGTTCCAGTTCGGCGCGCAGTACGGCTTCCAGCTGACGCATATCCACCAGGCTGTCGGCTTTGGAGATGCCGGCTTCCTTCACAAAAGTGAAGATGCTGGTGGGGGTGTAGCCACGGCGGCGCAGGCCACTCAGGGTGGGCATACGGGGATCATCCCAGCCGTCCACAATGTTCTTTTCCACCAGTTCACGCAGGTAGCGCTTGCTCATGACGGTGTTGGTCACATTCAGGCGGGCAAACTCGCGCTGCTTGGGGAATTCGGTGCCGAACAGGTTGCGGACCACCCATTCGTACAGGGGACGATGGTTCTCGAATTCCAGGCTGCACAGGCTGAAGGTAATGCCTTCAATGGCGTCCTGAATCGGGTGTGCAAAGTCGTACAGCGGGTAGATGCACCACTTGTCGCCCTGGCGATGATGTGCCACATGCTTGATGCGGTAGATTGCAGGGTCACGCATATTCATGTTGGGGCTGGCCAGATCGATCTTGGCGCGCAGTGTCTTTTCGCCGTCGGCGAATTCCCCGGCACGCATGCGGCGGAACAGGTCCAGGTTCTCTTCCGGTGTGCGGTCGCGGTACGGGCTCGGGCGGCTGGGCTTGCCGGCATCGTTGCCGCGGTATTCCTGCATCTCTTCACGGGTCAGGTCATCCACATAAGCTTTGCCTTCCCGAATCAGCTGCTCAGCGTACTCATAGCAGCGCTCAAAATAATCACTGCCGTAAAAAATGCCGCCGTTGGGGTCGGCACCCAGCCAATGCAGGTCCTGCAAAATGCTCTGTACGTACTCGTCGCCTTCGCGTGTGGGGTTGGTGTCGTCAAAGCGCAGGTTGAACTGGCCGCCGTAGTGTTTGGCCATGGTGTAGTTGATGAAAATAGCCTTGGCCGAACCGATATGCAGGTATCCGTTGGGCTCCGGCGGAAAACGGGTATGCACGGTATCGACCTTGCCCTCGGCAAGGTCGGCGTCAATGATATCCGTCAAAAAGTTGGAAAATTTTTCTTCTGCCATAAATTGCACCCCAAAATTTTAGTGTCCTTTTATTGTACACTACTTCGTATAAAATGGCAAGGGCGGACTTCACAAAAACAACACTTTACAAGCAGCAAAAAGCGGCGTACAATGTATACAGAATTTGGGCAGGTATATAACGAAAACTGTTGCATCTGCTCAAAAAATGTGAAAAAGGAGAACCACTGCTATGGTAAATCGCATTGTTCTGAACACCATTTCCTATCATGGCCACGGCGCCATTGAAAACATCGTCCCCGAGCTGACCGCCCGCGGCTACAAGAAAGCCTTTGTCTGCTCTGATCCCGACCTGGTCAAGTTCGGTGTCACCAAAAAAGTCACCGATCTGCTGGATGCAGCAAACTTTGCTTATGCCCTCTACAGCGACATCAAACCCAACCCCACCATCCAGAATGTGCAGGACGGCGTAGCCGCTTTCAAGGCCGCCGAAGCAGACTGCATCGTCACCATCGGCGGCGGTTCCTCCATGGACACTGCCAAGGCCATCGGTATCATCATCAATAACCCCGAATTTGCCGATGTGCGCAGCCTGGAAGGCGTGGCGCCCACCAAGAAACATGCAGTGTTCACCATCGCGGTGCCCACCACTGCCGGTACTGCTGCCGAAGTCACCATCAACTACGTCATCACCGATGTGGAGAAGCGCCGCAAGTTTGTCTGCGTAGACACCAACGATATCCCCGAAGTGGCTGTGGTCGACCCCGATATGATGTCCTCCATGCCCAAGGGCCTGACCGCCGCCACCGGCATGGACGCCCTGACCCATGCCATTGAAGGTTACATCACCAAGGGCGCCTGCACCATCTCCGATATGTTCCATCTGGAAGCGATCCGTCTGATTTCGGAGCATCTGCGCGGCGCTGTGCAGAACACGCCGGAAGGCCGCGAGGGCATGGCCCTGGGCCAGTACATTGCCGGTATGGGCTTCTCCAACGTAGGTCTGGGTATTGTGCACAGCATGGCCCATGGTCTCTCCGCCCTGTATGATACCCCCCACGGTGTAGCCTGCGCCATCATCCTGCCCACGGGTCTGGAATACAACAAGAGCGTGGCCGGCGGCCGTTATCGTGCCGTGGGCAAGGCTATGGGCGTGGAAGGTATTGACGCCATGACCGACGCCGAAGCAGCTGATGCCACCATTGCCGCCGTGAAGCAGCTTTCCGCCGACGTGGGCATCCCCGCAGACTTGAAAGGCATCCTGAAAGAAGAGGACGTGCAGTTCCTGGCTGAGTCTGCTTTCGCCGATGCCTGCTGCCCGGGCAACCCCCGTGACACCAGCGTGGAAGAAATCAAGGAACTCTACCGCAGCCTGCTGTAAAAATAACGTAACAAAAGCGGAGGACCGTGTATACGGTCCTCCGCTTTTTGCATACATCATCAGGAATCGGAATCCAGTTTCAAAACGGCGGTAAAGGCCTCGCTGGGCAAGGTCACGCTGCCCAGCTGACGCATCTTCTTTTTGCCTTCCTTCTGCTTTTCCAGCAGCTTTTTCTTACGGGTGATATCGCCGCCGTAACATTTGGCCAAAACGTCCTTGCGCATGGCTTTTACGGTTTCGCGGGCAATGATCTTGCCGCCCACCGCGGCCTGAATGGGAATTTCAAACAGGGCACGGGGGATATTCTCCTTCAGCTTTTCGCAGATGCGACGGCCTTTGGCATAGGCATTGTCGGAGAATACGATCATGGACAAAGCATCCACAGGATCGCCGTTGAGCAGGAAGTCCAGCCGTACCAGTTTGCTTTCGTGCCAGCCTTCCCACTCGTAGTCATAGCTGGCGTAGCCGCGGCTGCGGGACTTGATAGCGTCAAAGAAGTCGTAGACGATCTCGCCCAGGGGCAGCTGATAGTGCAGGTCCACACGGGTCTCGTCCATATATTTCATGTCGATGAGCACGCCGCGCTTGGCCTGGCACAGATCCATCAACGGACCCACATAGTCGTTGGGGGTGTAAATGTGGGCGTTGACGAAAGGCTCTTCCTGTTTGACAATCCGAGTGGGGTCCGGGTAGGCAGCGGGGTTATCGATGATCTCCACGGTGCCGTCGGTCAGCGTCAGGCGATACTGAACGCCGGGGGTGGTGGTGATCAGATCCAGATCAAATTCACGTTCCAGGCGCTCTGTGATGATCTCCATGTGCAGAAGACCCAGGAAGCCGCAGCGGAAGCCAAAGCCCAGGGCGGCGCTGGTTTCCGGCTCAAAGCTCAAAGAAGCATCGTTGAGCTGCAGCTTTTCCAGAGCATCTTTCAGGTCGGGGTAGTCGGCGCCGTCGGCGGGGTAGATGCCGCAGAACACCATGGGCGTTACGGTGCGGAAACCGGGCAGCGGTTCCGGAGTGGGATTGGATGCCAGCGTGACGGTATCGCCCACGCGGGTATCCCGCACGGTTTTGATGCTGGCCGTCAGGTAGCCTACTTCACCGGCCTCCAGTTTTTCACAGGGGGTCAGGCTGGTGGCGCCCATATGGCCCACTTCCACCAGCTGGAACTCGGCGCCCGTGCTCATCAGGCGGATGGTATCGCCGGGCTTCACGGTGCCTTCAAAGATGCGCACATAGACGATAACACCTTTGTAGCTGTCATAGATAGAGTCAAAGATCAGCGCTTTCAGCGGCTTGTCCGGGTCGCCGGTGGGGGCAGGCATCTGCTGCACCACGCACTCCAGCACGTCCTTTACGCCGACACCCAGCTTGGCCGACACACGCGGTGCCTCCATGCAGGGCAGACCGATCACATCTTCCACCTCTTTGGCGACGGTGTCCGGGTCGGCACTGGGCAGGTCGATTTTGTTCAAAATCGGCACGACTTCCAGGTTGTGGTCCAAGGCCAGATAGCAGTTGGCCAGAGTCTGGGCTTCCACACCCTGGCTGGCATCCACGACCAGAACGGCACCCTCGCAGGCGGCCAGGCTGCGGCTGACTTCGTACTGGAAGTCCACGTGGCCCGGGGTGTCGATCAGGTTCAGCTCATAAGTTTTGCCGTCGTCGGCTTTGTAGCGCATGGTAACGGCGCGGGCTTTGATGGTAATGCCGCGCTCTTTCTCAATGTCCATGTCGTCCAGCACCTGGTCGGTCATGGTGCGCTTGTCAACGCTGTCGGTCAGCTCCAGCATGCGGTCCGACAAGGTGGACTTGCCGTGGTCGATGTGGGCGATGATACAAAAGTTGCGGATCGTATCGCGAGCCATCAATTTTCCTCCAAATCGTTCCAAATCTTGCAAATTTTACCGTTCTCGATATATACACGCGGGACGCGGCGGGCAATGCCGCACACAATTTCGTAAGAGATGGTATCGGTTTTACGGGCAATGGTGTCTGCCGTATCGGGGGCGCCGGGGCCGAACACCGTAACTTCATCCCCCATATGCACTCCGGGAATGTTGGTGACGTCCAAAAGGGTCTGGTCCATGCAAACCCGGCCCAATACGGGAGCGGGACGTCCGTTGACCATCATCAGGCCCTGTCCCTGGCTGCCGGACAGCATCCGGGGATAACCGTCGGCATAACCTACACAGACGGTGGCCACCCGCATGGGGGTCTGTGCGGTAAAGGTGCGCCCGTAGCTGACACTCTGGCCGGGCAGCAGGTCTTTTACAAAGGTCACAATGCACTTCAGGGTCATGACCGGTTTCAACACCGGGAAATGCAGTTCGTCGCTGGGGTCCAGGCCATACAGGATAATACCTGCACGGGTCATATCGTTCCGCCATTCGGGGTGGCGCAGCTGGGCGGCCGAATTGGCACAGTGTACGGTGCCGGTGCGGTAGCCATCTGCCTGCAGCTGGTCCACAATTTTGCGGAACAGAGCATATTGCCCGTCGGTATAGGTCTGGGACTCTGCGTCCAGACTGTCGGCCACCGCAAAATGCTGGAAGATGCCGTCAATCTCCAGGCCCGGCAGGGAATAGAGCGATTCCAGCTCCCGGACCACGGCCTGCCAGTCGCTCTGGGCGGCAAAACCGATGCGTCCCATGCCGGTGTCGATTTTCAGGTGTACTTTCACCTTGACGCCGGCGGCAACCGCAGCTTCCGAGAGGGCCCGGGCATACTCGGTAGAAAAACAGGCGGTGGCAATATCATCCTGAGCCAGGACCGGTGCTTCGCCCGGGTCGGCATAGCCAAGAATCAGAACCGGTACGGTGACGCCGTGACGGCGCAGCCGTTTGGCTTCGGCCAGGCAGCTGACGGCAAAGGCCGCCGCCCCTTCTTCCTGCAGGACTCTGGCCACTACGATATCCCCGTGGCCATAAGCATCCGCCTTGACAACGGCACATACAGGACCGTTGATGGTACGCTTGATAAAAGAAAAATTGTGACGCAGGGCATCCAGGTCAATTTCTGCCCAGCAGTGTTTTTCCAGAATCGGATCATTCATTGGGCCCACTCCTTCTTCCGGCCGGTATGCAGCGGTCGCCAGCCGTCAATGCCGCTTTCCTGCAGGGCATGCAGTGTTTTCTGGCGAAATGCCGGGTCTTTGCGGCTGAATTCCCGGACAAACTGTTTGGTTTCTTCCCGCGTGGTCACACCGTCGGCGGGGCAGCGGCTTTTGATCACCGGCAATCCGGCCCGTTTTACGGCGGAGGTGACTTCGCCCTCGGTGGCCAGCAGCAGCGGGCGAATCATGGTCAAATCACGGCGCGAAAGATAGGTCACCGGCGAAAAACACCCGATGCGGCCTTCCCGCCAAAGGTTCATGTAAAAGGTTTCCACGGCATCATCCAGGTGATGCCCCAGTGCCACCTTGTTGCAGTTCAGCTGCTGGGCGGCGGTGTGCAGGGTGCCGCGGCGGAGTTTGGCGCACAGGGCACAGGGGTTGGACTCCTTGCGGTAGTCAAATACCACAGGGCCTATATCGGTCCTGCGTACCTCGTAAGGTACGTTTTCCGCGGCAAACAGTTCCGCCAGAGGCGTGTAATCCGTTTCCACACCGCCAAAACAGGGGTCCAGCGTAACGGCCTGCAGTTCAAAGGGAACGCCCAGGTAGGCCCGCAGACGGGCCAGGGCAACGGTCAGCACCACGCTGTCTTTGCCGCCCGAAACGCCTACCAGAACCCGGTCGCCGGGGGCAATCATTTCATAATCCTGCACGGCCTTGCGAACAAGACCGGTAATGTGCTGCATGGCGTCCATGATCGCCCTCCTTCCTTATTTCTAAAACACTTTATTATACCACGGAACCTGCCGGCATACAACTTAATTTTCCTCGTTGGGGTCGGTTTCCGCCCAGTGCCCCTGCAGGAACTGTACGCTGCCGATGCGCAGCTTGGAATGCAGGAAATGTTGTTCATGATACAGGCTGAAATAGCTGGACAGCATGTAGGAAACCGCACAGACCAAAGCGAAAAGGGGCAGGCATTGCCCGCCAAAGACTTCCAGCCCCAGGCAGATGGACGCCAGGGGACTGTTGGTGCAGCCGCAGAACAGGGCTACCATACCCAGGGCGGCACCCAGGGGCGCGGGCAGACCCAGCAGGGGAGCCACCACGCAGCCGAAAGTGGCGCCGGTAAAGAAGATGGGCACGATCTCGCCGCCTTTGTATCCCGCACCCAGGGTCAGGGCGGTGAACAGCATTTTCAGTGCAAAGGCCCAGGGCAGCGCCTGCCCGGCGATGGCCGCAGCAATCACGGCACTGCCGGCGCCGTTGTAATCGGTGGTGCCCAGCAGCTTGGTCAGGGCAATGATCAGCAGACCGCCTGCCGCTACCCGCAGATAGGGGTTGGGAATGAACTTGGCGTAGAGCTTGGGGGCGGTGTGCAAAAGTTCGCAAAATACTATGCTCAAACCGGCCAGCAGTATGCCCAGAACCAGTACCTGCAGAATCGTCACGGGGGTGGCTTCGGCGGTGGCACCCAGGGTGAAGGCGGTAGGCGCCAGACCCAGCTGACTGCTGATCCAGACACCCAGCAGGGCAGAAACCAGGCAGGGCAGCAGGGCGGCGTACTGCATGGAGCCTACATTGACGACCTCAATGGTAAAAACGGTGGCGGCCAGCGGAGTGCCGAATATGGCGGAGAAAGCCCCGGCCATTCCGCACATGGTCATCAGGCGGCAGTCATGGCGGTCCAGCCGAAGCAGACGGCCGAACTGCCCGGAAACCGAGCCGCCCAGCAGCAGCGCGGCACCTTCCCGGCCGCTGGAACCGCCCAGCAGGTGGGTGGTAACCGTCGAGAAAAAAATCAGCGGAGCAGTGCGCAGCGTCAGTACACGGCGTTCCCGCACAGCGGCAAAAACCTGGTTGGTGGAACCGCCGCCGTTGGGGTCAAAGTGCCGGTACAAAAACACAATCACCAGGCCGCCCAGGGGCAGAAGATACAAAAGCCAGCTATGGAGGCCGCGGGTCTCGTTGGCCCAGTCCAGTGCCAGGCCGAAAGCGGCTCCCAACGGGCCGGTCAGACAACCTACCAGTACGGCCAGTACCAGCCATTTGAAGCAGACACGCAGATAGCGCAGCATGCTGCGCGCAGCGCCGGGCAAAGTTTTCATAAAGCAATCCTCCCGCCAATTGATCCTTTTGATTATAACTTGTAAAATTCCAAAACACAAGAAAAACCATCCTTCCCAATTGCTATGGCCTATGCTATAATACTGCATGAGCAACATGTGTAAGGAAGGAAAAGTATGAAAAAGCTTGCCATTATCGGTGCGTCCTACTTGCAGGCACCACTGATCCAAAAAGCAAAAGATATGGATTGCGAGACCCACGTGTTTGCCTGGGCTGCGGAAGACGTGGGCGAGAAAATGGCAGACCATTTTTATCCCATCAGCATTGTGGAAAAGGATGCCATTCTGGAAAAATGCCGGGAAATCGGTATTGACGGTATCTGCACCATTGCAAGTGACCTTGCCGCTGTGACGGTCAACTATGTGGCCGAAAAGATGGGCCTGCCCGGCAACGGTATGCGCTGTTGCGAAAAATCCACCAACAAACATAAAATGCGGGAAGCCTTTGCTGCGGCGGGCGACCCTTCGCCCCGTTCCATTCTGATTGAACCGGGGACCGATCTTTCGGTGCTGAACGGTATGCAGTATCCGCTGATCGTCAAACCCACCGACCGTTCGGGCAGCCGCGGCATTACCGAAGTACAGCGGCCGGCTGCCTTGCAGGCTGCCATTGTCCGTGCACGGGAACAGAGCTTTGAAAAAAAGGTTCTGGTGGAGGAGTTTGTCACCGGGCAGGAGTACAGCGTGGAATGTGTTTCCTACCGTGGGGAGCATCATCTGCTGCAGATCACCCTCAAATATACCACCGGCGCCCCGATGTATATTGAAACCGGACATATGGAACCGGCGCCGCTGACTGCGGAAATGCGGGAAAAAGTCCGCAGTGTGGTGTTTCATGCATTGGATACGCTGGAAATCCAAAACGGCGCGTCCCACAGTGAATTGAAGATCGATCAGGCGGGCAACATCAAACTGATCGAAATCGGCGGGCGTATGGGCGGCGACTGCATCGGCAGTCATCTGGTGCCCAACACCACCGGTTTGGATTTTGTGGGGATGGTGGTCCAGATTGCACTGGGCCAGGCCCCGGATATGACCCGGCACCCGCACCACCCTGCCTGCGGTGTGCGGTTCGTTTTTGGCCCGCGGGATCTGGAACTGCGGGCGGTTCTGCGCGAGGCACCCGGCATTACCATGTTGGAAGAAAGCCCCATTGATCCCATGGATCACATGGTCACCGACTCTTCCACACGGTTTGGGTATTACCTTTTTGCTGCGGAAGATGCAGCGACGCTGTGTGCCTGGATGGAAAAGTGAAAGGACTGGAAGAAAAAACTTCATGCAACTGCTCAGTTTTGTGATTCCCTGTTACCACAGCGCGGCAACGCTGGGACCGGTGGTGCGGCAGATCCGCCAAACGGTTCTGGCAGACGGCCGCTATGACTATGAGATCATTCTGGTAAACGATAACCCTTCGGACGATACCTGGAAGGAAATTTTGCGCCTGAAACAGGAAGATCCGCAGATTTTCGGCATCTGTATGTCCCGCAATTTCGGGCAGGCATCGGCGCTGATGGCGGGGTACCGCCATGTCTGCGGGGACATTGTGGTCAGCCTGGACGATGACGGCCAGACGCCGCCGTCCGAGATGTTCCGCCTGATCGACGCGCTGGACGAAGAAACCGATATCGTGTATGCCAGCTATCCGGCCAAGCATCACAGCGCCTTCCGTAATTTTGGCAGCAAGGTCAATGACTGGATGGCTACCTGGCTGATGGGCAAACCCAAAGACTTGTATATGGCCAGTTACTATGCGGCCCGGCGGTTCATCATTGATGAAATGGTCCGTTGTGACAATCCCTTCCCGTATGTGGACGGGCTGGCGGTGCGTTCCACCTCCCGTTTCAAAAACATTCCCATTGACCATCGGGACCGTACCGAAGGGGAGAGCGGTTATACCTTCGGCAAGCTGCTCAGCCTGTGGATGAACGGATTTACCGCGTTTTCCGTCAAGCCGCTGCGGATCGCCACCGTGATGGGCATGGTGTTTTCGGTGATGGGCTTTTTGTTTGCGGTCATGGTTGTGGTGCGCAAGATCATCCTGCTGGATAAAATCGACGCCGGCTGGTCCAGTATTGTGGCCATTGTGCTGCTGCTGGACGGCATCCTGATGATGATGCTGGGCCTGGTGGGCGAATATGTGGGCCGTATGTATATGACCATGAACAAAAGTCCGCAGTATATCATCCGCACCACCACAGCGTCCGCCGGAAAAACAGAAACAGCGGATACTCCCGGCACAAGCGCAGAAAGCAAATAAAACAATAAAAATCCCACCGGCAGCTGTTGCAGGTGGGATTTTTTGCGCTTTTTGCAAGAATGGTTCAGGGAGCAGACGGCGTAGCGCCGGGCAGCAGGGTGACCACATCCCGCAGCAGTACCAGCGGATTTTCGCCTTTTTGTACGCGCAGGCTGAAATAGGGGCGTCCCAGGGCGTTGTACAACACACGGTGGGGATACTGGTCCATCACCGCGGCCAACTGCTGCGGACCTACCACATCGGAGTAGAGGATCAGCATATCGCTGCGCTGCACGATCTCCACAATGCCTACACGGGCGGCGGTCACACGTACCAGCGATACATCCACCAGCCCCTGTACGCTCTTGGGCGGGCTGCCGTAACGGTCAATCAGTTCATCCAGAACATCCTCGGCGTCAGCGGTGGTTTCAATGGCGGCAATCCGCTTGTAGGCTTCAATGCGTCCGGCCGGATCGGGAATGTAATCTTCCGGCAGGTAAGCGTCAATGGAAATATCCACCAGGCAGTCGCTTTTGTCGGGCGGCGGTGTTTCGCCACGCGCGGTGGCAATGGCCTGTCCCAGCATTTTTACATACAGGTCGTAACCGACAGCCTCCATGTGGCCGTGCTGGCTGTGTCCCAACAGACTGCCGGCGCCCCGGATCTGCAGGTCGCGCATGGCGATGCGGAAGCCGGAACCGAAGGCCGTGAATTCACGGATGGCAGACAAGCGCTTGGCGGCAATTTCGGTCAGCACCTTGTCGCGGGTAAAGGTGAAGTAGGCGTACGCCTTGCGGGAGGAACGGCCTACCCGCCCGCGAAGCTGGTAAAGCTGGGAAAGCCCCATGCGGTCGGCGTTTTCGATGATCAGGGTATTGCAGTTGCGCACGTCCACGCCCGTTTCAATCAGGGTGGTGCAGACCAGAACGTCAATTTCGTTGTCCAACAGCTGCTGCCATACCGAGGAAATCTGTTCTTCGGTCATCTTGCCGTGGGCAATGCCTACCCGGGCGCCGGGAACCAGTTTGCCAATGCGGGTGGCACATTCGTTGATGTTGTCCACCCGGTTATGCAGGTAGTAGACCTGCCCGCCCCGGGCCAGTTCCTTGCGAATGGCTTCCGCCACAATGCCCTCGTCGTATTCCAGGACGTAGGTTTCCACGGGCTGGCGCTCAAAAGGCGGTTGTTCAATGGTGCTCATATCACGGATGCCGGACAGCGCCATATTCAGGGTGCGGGGGATGGGGGTGGCCGACAGGGTCAGCATATCCACGCCGATGAAGGCTTCTTTGAGCTTTTCTTTGTGTTTGACGCCAAACCGCTGCTCCTCGTCAATGATAACCAGCCCCAGATCGTGGAACTTTACATCGTCCGAAAGCAGGCGATGAGTGCCCACGACGATATCCACAGTGCCGTCCTTCAGGCCGCGCAGCGTTTCCTTCTGTTCCTTGTTGCTGCGGTAGCGGGAGAGCAGTCCAATGCGGATGGGATAGGCTTCCATACGGGCGATGGCGGTGTTGAAGTGCTGCCAAGCCAGAATGGTGGTGGGGGCCAGGATGGCACACTGCTTGCCGCCCATCACACATTTAAAGGCGGCGCGCAAAGCCACTTCGGTCTTTCCCACACCTACGTCACCGCAAAGCAGCCGGTCCATGGGCCAGGGCTGTTCCATGTCGTGTTTGATGTCTGCAGCACAGGTCAGCTGATCAGGCGTTTCATCGTAGGCAAAGCGCTGCTCAAAATCCCCCTGCCAGGTATCATCGGCGGGGAAGGCATAGCCCTTGGCCTGTTTGCGGCGGGCATACAGCTCAATCAGCTCTTTGGCCATGGCTTCGGTGGCAGCCTTGACCCGTTTGCGGGTCTTGGCCCAGTCGCTTCCGCCCAGGCGGCTCAGCTTTACGTTGTCGCGGTCTCCCGGCGCGGTATAACGGGAGAGCAGGTCCAGCTGTGTGACCGGTACATACAGAACATCTTTCTTGTCGTACTCGATTCGCAGGTAGTCCTTGGTCACGCCCTGTACAGCCATCCGCTGAATGCCCGCATAGCGGCCGATACCGTGATTCTGGTGCACGACCAGGTCCCCGGGCGAAATCTCGCTCAGGCTGTTCAAAGCGTCTTTGTTTCGCTTTTTCTTCTTCTGGGCACTGCTTACGCCAAAGGCACGGGCCGTAAAGACTGCGTATTTGGCAAAAGGCAGACTGCACCCGGCGGAGAGCTGCCCGGGCAGAATCTGCACAAGACCGGCGGCAGGGGATACCTCCCCGTCGGTGGTGACGTTCATCCCTTTCACACGCAGGTCGGCGGCCAGACCGGCGGCGGCGCGGGGCGTACCGGCCATAACGGTTACACAGGCCCCGCCGTCGCAGAGGGGCTGCAGGTCTTCCAGAAGGTTGGCCACTTCACCGCTCCAGGCGGGCAGCGAGTGAGCCGGGGCGTTGATGATTGCCTTCAGTGCCAGGTCCGGCATGCTGCGGGCAAAGTTTTCGGCGCAGATGGTGGGATTGTGAGCGGGCAGCGTCCACAACCAGGACGGATCGGCATACAGGGCGTCCAGCCCGGCAGCCAGAATACCATCGTTGAGCAGGGTGGTCAATTCCTCGCCGCGGCGGTAGGCCGTGGCACGCTGCGCTTCCCGGATCGAAGCGGGTTCTTCCAGTATCAGCAGCGGGGCATCGAAGTAATCCAGCAGGGTGGCCGGTTGCGGGTAACGCACTGCCAGGAATTTATCCAGGTTGACCGGTGTGGCACCGCCGTCCAGCTGTGCCAGTTCGGAGGCCATGCAGGCTTCCAGCGCTGTGCGCTTTTTGCCGCGCTGCTTTTTCAAAAAGGCACGTAGCAGGGCTGCCGCATCGGCGGGGGCGCCGAACAGCACTTCCCGCGCAGGGCTTACGTATATTTTTTCAATGGGATCTTCCCGCCGCTGGGTGGTCAGATCAAAGGTGTGCATAGTGTCGATTTCGTCGCCCCAGAACTCCATACGCACGGGCTGCTTCATATCGGGGGCAAACAAGTCTACAATGTCGCCGCGGATGGAAAACTGACCGGGACCGTCTACCTGGGTGCGGCGGGTATAGCCGGCGCTGTACAGCAGGGCGGTCAGTTCGGTGCGGGGCAGGGAATCCCTCGGGTGCAGGGTACGGGTGTTGGCGCAAAAATCCTGCTTGGGGGTGGTGTACTGGCTCAAACCTTCTTCCGAAACACAGACCGCCTGCAAACGGCCGCCCACCAGGTCGCCAAGCACGCTCAAACGGCGGTATTCGTACTCGCGGGCAGTGCCTTCGATGGGGCGCAGAACATAGTCCCGGGCAGGAAACACCGCCGCAGCAATGCCCAGGGTGTTCAGGTCGGAAGCAAAACGGGTTGCCTCCGCCTCACCGGGGGTTACAATGCACAAAGGGCGGTTCAGCTGCCGCGACAGGGCAGCGTACACCAGGGCACGGCCGGAACCCGGCAGCCCAAATAAGGCGCATGCCCCCGGATCGGAGAGCGCATGCGCCAGTTTTTCGTATTCCTTGGTTTGTGTAAAACGTGAATCAAACAGCATCATGATACTTGTAATCAGGCAATCCGTTCCAGGCCCCAATAACCCCATTGCCACAGGGTCTCGGTGCCGTCCGGTGTTACAATGAACAATTGATCTTTGTCGTGCAGGGCCCAACGGGCTACCTCCGGCCGCAATCGACTGGACATCCATTGCGGCACGGGGGTGCCGTTTTGCCAATTGTAAATAAAAATGTGCTGGCTCCAACCGGTATCGTTGCGCGAAACCCAAAATGGTTTGCTGGGACCGTAGTTTCCGCGCCGCCAGGTGAGCAGCAACAACTCGGTTTCGCCGTCACGGTCCAGGTCGCAGGTCAGAAAATCCTGAACATGCAGCCCGGTATCGCTTTGCCACAGCTGCATGCCTTCTTCTTCTACAGAAAAGCGGTTCTGCTGCAGGGTCAGCGTCAGGTTGTGTCCCGGCAGGGTCAAAGCGTCACTGCGGGATTGTCCACTAGGCAAAAACACACCCCGGTACCACAGCAGGGCCAGCGATAAGCCGATCATCATGGCGGCGTACAGCAGCCAGGCAACCAAGCGCCGCATCAGTAGTTGTACAGCCTGGAAAGGGTGTAGGAACCCGTCCAGTCGGCGGGGGCGGCGGGGTTATCCCAGTTATATGTTCCGTCCTCTCCCGGAGCCAATCCCAATTCGGCCCACCATTGCTGGTCGGTCATACGCGCGTCCATCGGCTGCTTGAACTGATAGAAACCGAATACAGTACCTTTGGCAATGCGGGGGGAACCGTCCACGCTGACCAGCACATAAATGGTATGGACCGAGGTGCCGGTCTGCAGAACTTCCCCGTTGGGGTCGGTGGCAATGTCAGCCACAAGGGCGGCGGGTTTGCTTTCGGGAGAAATAAAGGTTTCGTCACCGGTGGCTACCGCCTCCGTCCAGAAATGTTCCAGCTGCCCGCCGTAGCTGCGGATCAGTTCGAACTCTTCATCGGTAGGCAGTTCGTTGCGCAGTTCCTTTTCGGCAATGACCATCAGGCGGTTGTTCAGCTCGGCCAGCTTGTCCAGGTTTTCCCGGGAAGCATCATCCAGCAGGCCCAAGGCATCCAGGCCTTCGGAAGTGGCCTGGGTCAGAGCGGCCAGACGTCCAAAGACAACCGGCTCGGTTTCGACCCAGCCGCGGTCATCCGCCTCTTCTATACCGCCGCCGCCCATTTCGGCATAAACCTGTTTGCTGTACAGCGCGGTGTCATGTTTCAGTTCGGTCCAGCTGCCCAGGAAGGTTGCCAGCGACTTGGTGCGCCAGGCTTCGGTTTGCATATACTGGGGCCAGCCTTCTCCGCGGGTTTCGGTCAGGGGGCGCAGCGTGTTCAGCCAGGCAGAATAAAGACTGGCATTCCAGACGGCATCTGTGGCTTCGGCAAGCTTGGTGCGCATCTTGTCCATCTGCTCGTCATAGTTGGGGTAATCGGTATCCCCCTGACTGTGCAGAAGGTCCAGTGCGGTTTCGGAACCGAAAGCGGCCGGAACATCCAGGGCGTCGGGCAGCATACGCTGGCTGCCGTTGTCCGCCTTCTCTACGTTGCGGTATACCAGGTTCTGCAGTACGTCAGCGTCCAGGGTGTAGCGCTGGCCCATAAAACGGTAACCGGCGGTGGCTTCATCCCGGTCTTCCCATTCGTAAATGGGCATGGAATTGATAGCGGCAGGCTGCAAAGTGGAGAGAGAATCGGTATATGCCTGCCAGGCTGCAGTGTCGCCGGGCAGGGCGCTTACCTGTACATCGGTACCGTAAGCGGCCTCCACCAAAGGCATGGTATCGCTGTAGGTGGCGTCATCGCTGGCACCGGCAAAAAAGCTGGTTACCTTGTAGATGCGCTCCCAGTTTTCCGCCGAGTTGCTGTCCCGCAGGGCCAGATTGATCAGCAGGGAACTGCGGGTCTCATCCTCGTCAGACTGCAGGAAAGCCAGCCGACCATACCACATCATGGCTTTGAAATAACGGGTCAGGTCCTCGCTGTCGGTGTAGTAACTGCGGGGAATGTACTGGGTATAATCTTCGTTATGGGTGGAGTTGGATGCTCCCATGGCCATGACAGGAGATACCGAAATACTGGAAGCAGCCTCGATCAGGGCCAGCTCTTCGGCGGCAGCCTGGGGAATCGACGAGTCAGTGGCCACAGTGGGGTCCAGCAGGGCGGCGGCAACCGTAAAGTAGGCTACGTTGCGGTTGGCGGCGTTTTCCCAGTCGGTGCCCGCAAGGGCTTGGGCCTGGGCTTTGCTCTGATCCAGCATGGCGGAGGTCAGTTCCTGCAAAAGCGGTAGCAGGTGCTCCTGCTCGACTTTTTTCTGCAAATACAGGAAGTAGAGATGATAGGTGTGCAATGCGGAATCAACGGTGACGAAATTGGGAGTATAGCTGTAGCGGTTCATTTCGTACAGAGAGAAAAACTCAGAGGTGTTGGAACCATCCACCACAAAACCGTTGTCCAGCAGTTTTTGCTTGGCTTCGTCGCTCCAGAAACTGGTGATGTCCGCGTTGAGCACGTTGGAAAAATCCGGGTTCACGGTGAATTCCGGCACGGCAGGGGAGAGGCTTTCATCATACAGGATGGGCAGCTTCTGCAAAAGGCGGACAGGGTCGGCCGCCGGTGCCGCCGTAGCGGAGGGCTGTGCGGCGGTATCTTCTGAAGCGGCGGAGGAGTCGGAGGAGGAGACAGTTTCGGACACAGCAGAGGTCGGCGTGGTCTGACAGCCGACACAGGTGGCCAGCAATGCAGCGGATAACAGCAGGGATGGGATTCGCTTTTTCATCGGGAACCTCCTCTTTTTATTCAGTTGTAGCAGGAAATCTTTGCGCGGGAACTCTTTTCGGTTTGAACATTAAGAAGCAGCGTTCAGGTACTCCTTGGCCAGCCAGCCGTAGGTGCCTTCATACTGGACGACGACCCAGGTTTCATCGGCGTTGGTGCCCAGGGCGGTAACAGCCGTACCGGCAGGAATCTGTCCGACCTTGTCAAAATCGGTGCTGGGACCGGCACGCAGATTCATGTTGGAATCAGGCGTTACGGTAAAGCCGGGCTGCTCGCCTTCCGCGTAAACGGTGGTGGGCTGCTCGCTCAGACCGTCAAAGTTCACAGGGGTGGGTTCCGGCGTCGGCTCCGGAGTGGGCTCGGCAACAGATTCCGCACCCTCTTCGGGAACGGCTTCGCCCTCGCCGGAAGGATCGGTGGAAGCGGCAGAATCGGACGCGGGTTCGCTGACGGAATCCGATGCACTGGTGGAATCAGAAGTGCTTCCGCTGCTGCCGTCAAACGTACCGTTCAGCAAAAGAACGCTGAACACGATGGTAATGATCAGCACAAGGGCACACAGCAGCAGACGGATCAACGCTTTTTTACGAAGAGAGCTCATGGGTCTATCTCCTTTAACGGTTAAATTTATTCTGTGCATACTGCAAATTGTCATCCATCAACAGTTTGCAGGCTTGTTCAATGTCGTCGTAACGGTCGGTCATCGCTTTACGGTCTTCGGGTGGCAACTTGCCCAGCACCCAGGCGGCCAGATCATACTGCGGATTGGGCTTGGCGCCGATTCCGATGCGGATACGGTAAAATTCTTCCGTTCCCAGGCTGGCAATGATGCTTTTCAGCCCGTTGTGACCGCCTGCGGAACCATGGGGACGGATGCGCAGATGTCCCGGCTGCTGGGTGATATCATCGCACAGCACGATGATGTGATTGGCCGGGATCTTATAAAAGTTGGCGGCAGGGGCAATGCTTTGACCGCTCAGGTTCATGTAGGTAAGGGGTTTCAACAGAACCACCTTGTGGTCGCCTACCTGTGTGGTGCCGTACAGGCCCTGCCATTTGCTTTTGTTCAGGGAACACTGCCACTGGGCTGCCAGGTAATCCAATGCTTCAAAACCGGCATTGTGGCGGGTGTTGTCATATTTGGGCTCGGGGTTACCCAGACCGGCGATCAGCCAGTCGGCACCCGAGGAGGTTTGAAAAAGACTCATATAATCCTATGAACACTCCTTGCTGTTTTCTGGGCGGCAAAAGGTCATCCTACGGTGACAACGCGGCTGCCGAAGGGCAGCAGGGCCAGCCGTGCAATTTTGAAAAACTGCAGCCCGAAGGGAATGCCGATGATGGTGATGCACAAAATGCAGCCCCACGCCGCATGGGCAATGGCCAACGGCAGACCGGAGACCAACAGCCAGATGATGTTGAGCAGTACAGACGGGGCACCGCCGGCAAAAATGATCTCTTTGCCGAAGGGGAACAGGCTCAGCGATGCAAATTTGAAACACTGGAGCCCCACCGGGATGCCTACGATGGTGATGCACCACAGCAGGCCGGCCAAAGCCCAGCTCAATGCGCTGACCAGACCGCCCAGCAGGCACCACAACAGGTTTCCGAGAAGCTTCATAAACAATCCTTTCGTTTAGGTAAAGTTACAGGGAGTGCAGCCGCCCCTGCAGAATCAATTGCGCTTTGGGAAAATCGGCTTTTTTTACAAAAATCTGGTACTCCATGCTGCGGGCAGGATTCTCGCCCAAAGCGTAAAAAGTACCGGTGCGCTGGGTGGCGCTGCCGAAATGGATGGTACGGGTACGGCAGGGGATACCCTCCTTTTGCAGTGCCTGTACGGTGGTGCCGTATTGTACCGCATCAAAGGTGCAAACCAGTTCCTGCCAACCCAGCAGCATCAAAAAGATAGAGAACACAAGCCATCAGCCCTTTCTCTTGTCGGCCTCCAGTTTCTGCTTTTTGGCAATGTACTTTTCCAGCTTATGTTCGCCCCAGGCGGGAACGTTGGCCTGCTTGGCACGCTCGATGCCCAGTGCCCCGGCGGGAACATCGTGGCCGATGGTGGAACCGGCGGCCGTGAAGGCGTGGTCACCCACCGTGACCGGGGCCACCAGGTTGGTGTTGCAGCCAATAAATGCGTAATCACCGATGGTGGTATGGAACTTGCCTTCACCGTCGTAGTTGCAGGTGACGGTACCGCAGCCGAAGTTGCAGTACTTGCCCACCGTAGCATCTCCGATGTAGGTCAGGTGGCTGACGGTGTTGCCTTCGGCGAAGTCGGCATTCTTGGTTTCCACATAAGCGCCCAGGTGGCAGCCTTCGGCGGTCTTGGTACCGGGGCGCACATGGGTGAACGGACCAATCTTGTTGTTGGGGCCGATGTGGCTCTGGTAACACTGGCTGGCGTTGATGGTGGAACCTTCTTCCACAACGGTATCCTCCAGCAGTGTGTTGGGACCGATCACACAGTTTGCACCGATCACGGTCTTGCCGCGCAGGATGCAGCCCGGCAGGATGGTGGCGCCGGGGGCGATTTCCACCTCCGGATCAATGTATACCTCACGGCTGATGAATTCCACACCGTTGGCCAGATGGCGTTCAAAGGCGGCGGCAAAGCGCTGCTGTGTCATTTCAAAATTTTCTTTAGCGGTAGACATAAGACTCCCCCTCACTAATAAATACCTTAATGATATAGCTATTGTACCCCAAGGGAAAAGTTTTCGCAACCAGAAAAAAGAAGGAACGGGCAAAAATCCCTTAAATACAAAAAAGCGGAAAGTGTGGAACAAATTCCGAACTTTCCGCCCAGTATATTTTACACGAATTTTGTGCAAAATGCAATACCTTGGGGAGAAAAGTTTGGTGGTTTTTCGGCGAAACTATTGAGCATTTTTTTAACAATCCACTAGAAATTCGATTTGGGGTCTGTTATAATGGACTATGCAAACACGAACGTTGTGATGCAAAACACGTTACCGTTTTTGGGAGGTTAGTATGAGCAAGAAATTCTTGTACCTGTTCAAAGAGGGCCATGAAGCCTTCGGCGGCGACCAGACCACCATGAAGAACATTCTGGGTGGCAAGGGCGCCGGCCTGGCCGAGATGACCCACGCCGGCATGCCGGTTCCGCAGGGCTTCACCATCACCACTGAGGCCTGCACCCAGTATTATGCAGACAACCGCGAGATCAACGATGAGATCAAGGCGGATATCTTCAAGTACATGGGCATCCTGGAGGAGCAGACCGGTAAGACCTTCGGCTCCGTTGAAAACCCGCTGCTGGTTTCCGTCCGTTCCGGTGCCCGTCAGTCCATGCCCGGCATGATGGATACCATCCTCAACCTGGGCCTGAACGACCAGGCTGTTGAGGGTCTGGCCAAGAAGACCGACAACCCCCGCTTTGCTTATGACTGCTACCGTCGCTTCATCCAGATGTACTCTGATGTTGTTATGGAGCTGGGCAAGAGCTTCTTCGAAGAGCGCATCGACGCTATGAAGGAGCGCAAGGGTGTTACTCAGGACGTTGACCTGACCGCTGACGATCTGAAGGAACTGGTTAAAGAGTTCAAGCAGATCTACCGCGAGAAGCAGGGCAGCGAGTTCCCGCAGGACCCCAAAGAGCAGCTGATCGGCGCCGTCAAGGCTGTTTTCCGTTCTTGGGACAACCCCCGCGCCAACGTTTATCGTAAGATGAACGAGATCCCCTACGAGTGGGGCACTGCTGTTAACGTTCAGCAGATGGCATTCGGCAACTCCGGCATGCGTTCCGGCACCGGCGTTGCGTTCACCCGTAACCCCGCTACCGGCGAGAAGAAGCTGATGGGCGAATACCTCATCAACGCTCAGGGCGAAGACGTCGTTGCCGGTATCCGCACTCCTTCTCCCATCAGCAAGCTGCATGAGGAGATGCCCGAGGTTTACGATCAGTTCGTTGAGATCGCTACCCGCCTCGAGAACTACTACAAAGATATGCAGGACATGGAGTTCACCATCGAGGATGGCAAGCTCTTCATGCTGCAGACCCGTAACGGCAAGCGTACCGCTCAGGCTGCTCTGCAGATCGCCTGCGACCTGGTGGACGAAGGCGTGATCAGCGAGCAGACCGCTGTGCTGCGCGTTGAGCCCAAGCAGCTGGACACCCTGCTGCACCCGCAGTTTGACGCCGCCGCTCTGAAGGCTGCCGAAGCTATCGGCAAGGGCCTGGCTGCTTCTCCGGGATCTGCCTGCGGCCGTGTTGTCTTCTCTGCTGAGGACGCCGAAGAGAAGGTTAAGGACGAAGCCTGGGCCAAGGTTGTTCTGGTTCGTCTCGAAACCAGCCCCGAAGATATCGTTGGTATGCAGGTTTCTCAGGGCATCCTGACCGTCCGTGGCGGTATGACCAGCCACGCCGCCGTTGTCGCTCGTGGCATGGGCACCTGCTGTGTTTCCGGCTGCGGCAACGACAACAATGTCACTATCGACTACGAGGGCAAGACCATCACCATCAACGGTCATGTCTTCCATGAGGGCGACTGGATGAGCATTGACGGTTCTACCGGCAACATCTACGAAGGCCAGATCGCTACTGTGGCTTCCACCGAGAACGCCAACTTCAAGCGCTTCATGGGCTGGGCTGACGCTGCCCGTCAGATGAAGGTCCTGACCAACGCTGATAACCCGCGCGACGCTCAGAACGCCGTTGATATGGGGGCTGAAGGCATCGGTCTGTGCCGTACCGAGCACATGTTCTTCGCTGAGGACCGCATCAAGGCTGTCCGTGAGATGATCTGCGCCCGTACTGTTGAGGAGCGCAAGGCTGCTCTGGCCAAGGTCGAGCCCTATCAGGAGGCCGACTTCACCGCTATGTACCGCATCATGGGCGACCGTCCGATGACCATCCGTTACCTGGATCCGCCGCTGCATGAGTTCCTGCCCACCAAGCCCGAGGAAATTGAAGCTCTGGCCAAGGACATGGGCATGACCACCGAAGAGCTGAACAACGTTGTTGTCAGCCTGCACGAGTTCAACCCCATGATGGGTCACCGTGGCTGCCGTCTGGCCGTTACCTATCCGGAAATCGCCGAGATGCAGACCAACGCCGTTATCAAGGCTGCCCTGAAGGTCAGCGCCGAGACCGGCAAGATGATCACCCCGCACATCATGATTCCTCTGGTGGGCGAGGTCAAGGAACTCAAGTACGTCAAGGACGTGGTTGTCAAGACCGCCGACAAGCTCATTGCTGATGCTGGCGTTGACATGAAGTACGAAGTTGGTACTATGATCGAGATTCCGCGCGCTGCTCTGACCGCCGGTGAGATTGCTAAGGAAGCCGACTTCTTCAGCTTCGGCACCAACGACCTGACTCAGATGACCTTCGGCTTCAGCCGTGACGACGCTGCCAAGTTCCTGACCGCTTACTACGACACCAAGATCTACGAGAGCGATCCGTTCCAGCATCTGGATCAGATCGGTGTTGGCAAGCTGGTCAAGATGGCTGCTCATGACGGCCGCGAGACCAACCCCAACCTGGGTCTGGGCATCTGCGGTGAGCACGGTGGTGACCCCTCCAGCGTCGAGTTCTGCCACAACGTTGGCCTGGACTACGTCAGCTGCTCTCCCTTCCGTGTGCCTATCGCTCGTCTGGCTGCTGCTCAGGCCGCTATCAAGAATCCTCGCAAGTAATTACGTTGGACTCTTGGAGCTCACGCTCAGCTTAGAGGATGCGCAAGCATTCCAAAAAGCGCATAACAGCGTGATAAAGCCAAGCCGATGGCGTGATATCGACTTGGAGATCTACCTGTAATACGCCAATCCCCCTGCTACTGATTTCAGTTGCAGGGGGATTTTTTATGCCTACTTTTTGTTCAAAAGGCGATTCTGGGCCCGGAAAATCTGGATTTTCTGAAAATGTACCCGGTTTTTCGTATACATTTTTGGGCACAAAACGCCTCTTGCAAGCCTTATTTTTACCAAGAAAGGAAGCGTATTGTCATGGCAGAAAACCAAGTCCAAAACCCACCGGCTGAAAAAGTAATCACTCTTTCAGCCAGTCTGCTGGAACCCTTTCAGGGGCATCCTTTCCGGGTGGCCAGCGGCGAGGAGATGGAACAACTCAAGGAAAGCATCCGGGAGTACGGTGTTCTCTCACCGCTGCTGGTCCGCCCCCGCGAGGATGGCCGCTACCACCAATCAATATGAGTGTATAAAATGAGTGATGTAAAGAATTCAGAATCTAGGCATATAATGCAAAGTCTTTTTATATATAATTGCAGAAGTTTCCATAGCGATTGCAAGTTGACTTCTGGCTAAATTCACTCGAGGTAGCTCCATTGGGGAGAAAACATTGGTCCAAATTTGTTCGAATTAAATCGAAGACGATTAACTGATGTCCTTGCACTTCTTGCAAAATTGGCACGAAGGGCAAAGCATGCCCTCGAGCTAGAAATCTAATTTTCGCTATCACTTTTTCGAGACGAAAAGAGAATCTTACCGCTTTTTCTGCCTCCCGCGCTTCTTGGCAGCTTCCTCTTGTCTGCGTCGCTCCGCAGCCGCTTCTTCCTGGCGGACTCTATCAAAGATCTCACACAGCCGCGCATCAAAAGCCTCTTCATCAAAGGTTTCTGGATGATCGGTTGCTTCCTGCACAAGAGGTTTGACCTCTTTGCGCCAGATCTTCAGGATGCTGGCACGGCGCTCTGTGGTCATACCCAAAGAACGAGCAAGTCTGCCGTTCATTCGTTTATTGACCTTGTTGAGAACATCAACTGGGGGCGGAACTTCCCGTTCACTGGACCTTTCCTCTTTGCGGACCTCACGGCAGGTGCGCAGCCCTCCATTAGGGCTCTTTCGGTTGCAGCATTTTGCACCTGTATTCTTGGACAAAAACAACATCCCGCAATGTTGGCGTTTTCGGGCGGTTTCATGCTGGCTGCACAGCTGTACAAATTCCGCCATCGCTACTGCAGGCAGATTGTCTGTAACAAAATAGCTGCGGCTGGCAATATCCGGATGACTTCTGGAGGAGACTTTTTCCTGCGGCAGAGACAATCGCCCCAGCATACGCAGCCGCAGCTGTTCGTATAATTTCTGCCCGGCTGCAACACCGGAGTGTCTCACCAGCAAAGCATCCCCGTAGCGCTGGTCGGCGCTTTTGTCCGGGTGCAGATCTGCTTCCACCAACGTGTACTGAACCAGACTGGCCAGTTCCGGCTGGAAATCCGCCAAAAGACGGAATTGTTCAGCCATCATTTTCAGAATAGTCACAGATGCTGCGCACAGTTCCCGATCATCCATCCCGGCATATGATTTCATGAGAAAATCGGGTGTGGGGAAACTTTTCATATATCGCTCCACACATTCACTGCACTGCACCAGCGCATTGCACCAATAGATCTCATGATGCAATACTCTTAAAAAGCCGTTTTGTTCCATGATACTGCGGTCAAGATCGGTCAGCCTTGTCATGTCCAGCGTTTTAATGGCCTGCAAATAGTAATCCGATGCAGCGTTGGTGCAATAGTGAGCCAACAAGGCGGCCATAGCGGATAATCGGATAAAGAATTCTTGACATTGTTATACAGCTGCGCCACCTGACAATAGGCTGTTTGTTCCGGAGCAGCCAATCCCTGGGCAATCGTGCGGGGAGCGCGGTTTGATATCCCTTCTGTTGCTGCAGGAGGCTCCTGCACAGAGGATTTTTTGGCCGGACGGGTAAACAGATTCAGCGGTAACCATTTCTTGAACAACGGCTCACGTGATTCCTTCTCTGGCTGCGGCGGTTGATAGTGGCGCCAATCCATCTGTGTGAGAAGATCCGTGCGGATAGCCATTTCGTAGTCCTTGTATTGTTCCAGAAGGCTCTGGGCTTTCTCGTAGAAAGCCTTCCAGGGAATGTCCAGCACAGCAAAGACCAGATCTCCCAAATCGTAGGATTCTTCCAGCCATACTCGGGGCTGGTTTTTCTCCACATACTCCGGGATTTGCAGCTGATCTTTGATTTTCTCCATACGCGCAATTACGGAAGATCGTCTGGCATCCTCCGGTGTGGTTTGCCGGTTTACGGCTGCCTGCCTCTGCCTTTTGTTGGGCATCTGGAACGGAATGAAAAGATTCTCTTTTTCAAAGCGAAAGATAAAATTTGTTGGCATGAAAAGGTCCTCGATAATTGTCGAAATCTGGCGATAAAATGTCGTAAAAACGCGAAAAAGGCGTATGTCTTTACGCCTTTTTCTCATCGTGACACGCGGCAGGAACTACGTCAAGTTTAGAGGTTTCCTGACGATGGTCCCCATGCCGATCTTTCAGAAAAAATTTACAAAAACATTCCCCGGAGAGTAATACACTCTCCGGGAAAGTCGTTTAGTTACCCAGAAATCAATAAAACCGCAGCTGCCCCTCTTTGCAGGACTTTACCGCCCGCTCCTTCACCACATCCTCCGGCAGGAGCTGCCCGCAGAGCAGCGGCGAGTTCGGATTGTGAGCTTGCGTATTGCGCGCAACAGTTTTCAAACTGTGCGTAGCATAACAATACCGGCACCCGTGGCGGCAAGTATCGTACATACCAATGTCGATGCTGGCTATGCAGCCGCATTCCGGGCGCTGGTTCTTGTCTTTCTCCAACGAAAGACGGCACTCGGCAATCTGTTCCAGCAAGGAACGATCAATGCAGTGTCCGTGGGTAATGCCGTATGGTGCTAAGTCTATTTGTTCCGCGCAGGTTTCCAGCACAAGGTGGTGTCGGCCCGCAATATCGGCCAACCGTTGGGCCAGCGCCACAATTTCCTTTTCTGTAAGAGCCGCAAGGCCCAGACCGTTCATGTTGGTCTGGGTGTTGCGGTAGAAGTCCACGAAGCTGATGACGCACTTGCAGGTATAGCCCTCCAGCCGTCGGGCCAACTGGCTGAAAAAGGTAATGTGGTAGTCCATCGTGTACCGGTCGGTAAATAAAATAGGGTCATAGCGCCAGATGACCCGTTCGGGGCCGATCCTGCGGGATAATTCCTGAAAAGCAGGAAGGATTACATCATTCTTGCTGGGAACACCCGGTTCCACGTCTTTTCCATAGGGGGTCAGGGTGAACTGAAAATAGAACGGGTACGCCCGCAATTCTTCCAGGCGTGGCATCAGCGGCAGCGGATTCTTGGTCCAGAATACGATGCCATCCACCACGTCCGGCGACAAGGAAATGCGGCTCACCTGATGGAAGTTCATGGGGTTGCGGACGCAGACAAAACCCTCCCGGATACGGTTGTAAAACCAATCGGGGTAATAGGCGGGAATATCGGTACGCCTGCTGGCACTGATGATCAAGGGCTTCACCTCCGGGTTACATTGGGCTGATTACCGGGCAGCATTTGCGTCTGTGATGCGCTTCACTTCCCGCAGCAGATCATCCAGATACAGTTTCTGCTGTCGTTTCAGATAACTAGGGACAAAGGGGCGCATCCACCAGCGCTTGCCGTTGACAGTTTCCACGCAAGTCAACCGGGAACCACTTTCCACAGCCTCGAACCGTCCCTCCCAGGAGCCGGACATGTTCCCGTTTTCCATCGTGAAGGCCCAAAACTGTTTTGGTCTACAGGTTGTAACCGCAAAATGGGTGGCATAACCGCTTTTGGTATGCTCCACAAAGCGGGTTTCGTCCAGAACTTCCACCCGCGCCAGATCGCTGCGCCAGTCGATATGCGTCAGATCGGTCACGATTTGCCACAGCTGTTCTACAGTACAGGGAAACGAGCGTGTCACTTTAGAAACCGCCACACAATCACCCCTTCTTCTTTTTCAGCTTCAGACAGACACCATCGTCATCAGCTGACCCTTGCAGCAGCTTCACGGCAGCCGCGGCCCGCTCTTTGACGGAACATTCCGGTTGATCCTCCAGCTTGGCCACAACGTTTCTCAGATCTTCCAACGGCAACAGGTACACCGCTGCGCAATAGAAGGTTTTACGGCGGCCATCGTTATAGCTGGCCAGCAGCTTATCTAGAATTGTCCGCTTGGCCCGCAGTTCGTCTATGTAGGTATCCAGCCCCAATTCCTGGGCGCGGGCTAGATCGGCAGCACGGCGGCTGTGAGGCATAAAGGAATCTGCTGCATCAAACTCGTCATACCGGGCGCAAGGGTAAGAGGAGCAATCACTGCAAAAGGCATGTCCGCCTTTGTCCAGTGAACACCGGGCAATGGCACAACTCTGGTTGCCCGGTCCGC
>ERZ1643250.609-NODE-609-length-36736-cov-7.477223_pt1 | contig 36736 bp, 33 predicted proteins | sample MGYA00579262_ERZ1643250 | MGnify/ENA primary metagenome ERZ1643250 (study PRJEB29033, sample SAMEA4952265) | chicken gut metagenome | biome: Broiler Chicken; feature: Gastrointestinal Tract; material: Caecum | place: Ireland | collected 2018 | study: Broiler...
TCCATTTTATCTGCCTCCATTTCAAATGCACAATATAGATGTCCAGGCCAACCGTCATGTTGACGGCGTTTTCTTTTCGTGCTAGAATCATCTTAACACCTAAACCTGACTTTAGGTCAAGTATTTTTTTGATTTTTTTAACAGGAGGTTTTGTATGTATACCATTGGTCAGATATCCGAAATGTTTCACATTCCCATCTCCACCCTTCGATATTATGATAAGGAAGGCTTATTCCCCGGCATGGAACGTACTTCCGGCATCCGCCGCTTCGGCGAACAGCAGCTGGAGGCCCTCCAGGTCATCGACTGTCTGAAGCGTTCCGGCATGGAGATCAAAGATATCAAGCAGTTCATGGAATGGTGTGAAGAGGGCAGCATCACCTATCCGCAGCGGAAAGCTCTTTTTGTCCGCCAGAAAGCCGCCGTGGAAAAAGAAATCGAAAAGCTGGAGAGAGTCCTCGATATGATACGCTTTAAATGCTGGTACTATGATGAGGCCATAAAAGACGGCAGCGAAGACCGTTTAACGGCCATGCTTCCCGATAAACTTCCGCCAAAGATCCAGAAAATGTACGACCATGCCCATGAATCATAAAATACGATTGATCCAGTATTTTGTCACGGCATTGTCACACCGGCGGCCGCCACAGTTTAAAAGTCTCATATCTTTCCACAAAAATACTGCCGCACGGAAATCCCGCGCGGCAGTATCGCATATTGTTCAATATTTGTCATTGAAATAAAATCATTTTCAGAAAGAATCCTCTCATCTGCGGCTTATTATTTTGCTTCCTTTAACGCTACCGCAGACTTGATCAATTCCACAGTGCCATCAATGCCGAGGATACTGCTGTCGATAGTCATATCGTAACTCTTTAAATCGCCCCATTTTCTGGAAGTGTAGTAGTTATAATAGCTGGCCCGCTGCTTGTCAATCTTTACAGCCTCATCTTTTGCCTTCTCCAGCGGGATATTGTACTGCTCATTGATCCGGTGCTTCTTGAAAGACATCGGAGCATGGATGAACACATTCAGCTTATTATCATAATCCTTGAGGGCATAATCGGCACAGCGTCCCACGATAACACACGGACCCTTATCCGCTACTTTTTTGATGGCGTCAAAAGCTGCCAGAAATACTTTCTGATTGAGTGGCATATCAAAGGAAGCTGCATTATATCCCAATGCGTAAGGATCCATGACCAGAGAATAGAGGAAACTGGTGGTCGGCTTCTCATCATAATTCTCGAACATCTCCTCACAGATGCCGCTCTCTTTGGCAGCCACTTTCAAAAGCTCCTTATCATAGAAAGGAATGCCGTAATAGTCTGCCAGTTTCTGGCCGATTTCTCTTCCTCCGCTTCCATACTGTCTTCCAATTGTGATAATCGTATTCATAACATCACTCCTTTTTATGTCATCCGGTATTTCCGGAAATGCAGTTGATGATTTGAGAATAGTATACCACAATTTTGCTAATTTGGATAGATTTTTATCCGTTTTTTTGAGCATATTGAACAGCGGCGTTGACATCCTTTTCCATTTGTTTCCGCAATTCATCCAAAGAGCCAAACTGCATCTCCGGACGACGGTAATGGAGCAGTTCTACTTTGATCGTTTTTCCGTAAATGTCCCGGTTAAAATCCACGATGTTCGTCTCCACATCTTTGGCAGCGTGTTCTTCCACCGTTGGCTTCACGCCCACATTGGTGATGCCATAGTGATACTCTTCTTCCCCTTCGATAAAAATCCGGGAAATGTACACGCCGTTTGGCGGCATCAGTTTGTTTACATTTGCCGTCTGATTCGCCGTAGGTATCTGTATGGTCCGTCCCAGAGCCTTTCCATGGACCACTTCACCGATGACTGCATAGGGTCTTCCAAGAAGCTTCGCCGCTTCCTCCATCTCCCCCTTTTCCAGATGGGCGCGGATTCTTGTACTGCTGACATCCTTATGTCCCATCTGAAGTTTCTCGATGACAATCAGCTCATAGCCATATTGAGGCGCCAGCTCTTTTAAGAGACTGACATCTCCGGAACGTTTCTTTCCAAACCGGAAGTCTCTGCCGACCACAATCTTTTTCGCTCCGGTTTTTTCCACCAAAACATTTTTTACAAACTCCTCCGGAGTCTGCGCGGCAAACTCTTTTGTGAACGGATGTTCAATGAGAATATCGATCTGCATTTCTTCCAGAATCAGCCGCCGCTCTTCTTTTGTGTAAATCTGCTGGTAAGATTTATCGCCGCTCAGCGCCGAGCGCGGCGGCATGTCAAAGGTAAAAACTACGCTTTTTAAACCCTCTGTCTTTTGTTTTTTTATTTCATCAAATAAAAGCTGGTGTCCCCGGTGCAGTCCCTCGAACTTTCCCAGCGCCACCGCCGTATTTTCCAACCGGAAATCCGGGTCCTTGATGTATTCCATGTCTCGTTCTCCTAATGATGTCTCCTGTCATGCGGCATGTATCTTTTCGGCCGTTCAAAAACAAATACAGCACTGTCTCAGGGCATGATCGGCTATTGCGGCATATCAAAAAACAGCTTATCCGGATGCAGTGTCTGCGAACCTGCGCGTTTTCTGTATATCCCAATAAAATATCCTTCTTTATCATATACCCGGTACAGCCCGGAATCATCTGTCCCGGCAGCCAGAGGTTCCGCTTCCGGATACGGCTGCGGCACACAGGACTCCCATGGAACCGGATTACCGTTATAAAGCTTCTTTTCTTCCTTTTCCAAAACCTGCACCGGAGGATACTCCGCAAAAACAGAATCAATGGGACGGATATGCGCAGAAAGGGTTCCCGCATCCCGCAGCTGTTCCACTTCCGCCAGAGTCACCGCATCCCGAATATCAAAAAATGCCACCTGTGTCCGGGTCAAAGCTTCCATACAGCCTCCGCAGCCTGCTTTTTCGCCGATATCCCGGCAAAGGCTCCGGATATACGTTCCCTTGGAACAGCGGACAGAAAAGATGACCCGGGGAAGGCAGATCTCCTGAATATCCAAATCAAAAATGGTGACGGAACAGGGCTTCCTTTCGATGACAATGCCCTCCCTTGCCAGCTCATAGAGCTTTTTTCCGCGGACCTTTTTGGCAGAATACATGGGAGGAACCTGTGCATAGTCTCCTAAGAATGTCTCCATGATCTTCCGCACATCTTCCTCGCTGACCGTGACCGGTCTTTCCTCCAGCACAGTCCCGGAAGTATCTTCCGTATCGGTGGTCCTTCCGAGAAGCAGGGTTGCCGTATAGGTCTTCTCCCAGTCACCGATCCTGTCACAGAGCCGGGTTGCTTTTCCCAGGCAGACCGGAAGCACACCCTCTGCGTCCGGGTCCAGGGTTCCGGTGTGACCGATCTTTTTCTGGCGGAGAATGCCCCGCAGCTTTGCCACCACATCATGGGAAGTAAATTCCTTTTCTTTTTTTATATTTAAAATGCCGTTGATCATACGCTCTTTTCCTGTTTCAGCTGCTGCTCAATAAACGGAGTGATGTTATTGACGATATCCCTTACATTTCCATCCACCGTACAGCCGGCTGCCCGTACATGACCGCCTCCGCCGAAGTTCTCGGCAATCTTTCTCACATCGACATTTCCGTTGGAACGAAGGCTGACCTTAAACTGTCCCTCCACCTTTTCATAAAGGAACAGAGCACACTCCACGCCTTCCGTCACCCGGAGCTGGTCGATGACTCCGTCCAGGTCTCCGCTTTCAATGCCGTAGAAATCCATATCTTTTTTCTTGATGGCGGAAAAAATAATCTTGCCATCCAGAAGAAGAATACTTTCCATCAGGGCCCGGCCGAGAATCTGGTTCTGGATATATGTTTTCTTATAAAATGTCTCATCAATGATGAAATCCGGGCGTACTCCTTTTTCGATGAGGACGCCTGCGATTTCCATCACTTTTCTGGTCGTGTTGCTGTGTTTGAACACACCGGTATCATGGACGATCCCCAGATAAAGGCACTGCGCTGTATCGAAAGAGATCTCCTTCTCCTCAAAAATATCGTATAAGATCTCACAGGTGGAAGAAGCCTCCGCATCGATGAACGTCAGGTCCCCAAATCCCTGATTACTGATATGGTGATCCACACAGATTTTAAACTCCGCTTTCTCAAATTCTTCCCGAAACGCTCCCAGACGCTCCGGATCAGAACAATCCAGTGAAAAATAAAGATCATAGGGTTCTTCGTCCGGTTTCTCCTGCAGAATCTTATCGGCATGTTTTAAAAAGCGGAACTTCTCACTGATCGGCTCCAGAAAAATATCCACTTTTTTTGCCGGATCCAGATCCAGAATATATGTGCAGAGTCCAAGGCAGGCTCCGACACAGTCGCCGTCCGGGTTTATATGCCCGGAGATGGCGATGCGATCCGCCTCTTTTATTTTGCGGAAAAACAGACTTACCGCCTGCCTGTTTATTTTTTTACTGGAAGTCACTGTCAGGCCTCCTCCCCATTTACATGCTCGTCAGATGCTTCTCCTTTTTCCTGCGCCGCTTTTTCCCTCTCATGAAGCTCCGCATTGATGATATCGATTTTTTTCGACATATTGACGCCGTAGGCAATGGACTGGTCCAGAATAAACCGGATATCCGGCGTATTGCGCAGATTAATGCTGTGGGCCAGCTCCCTCTTGATATAGCCGTGGGCATTTCTGAGGCCTTCCAGGGTATCTGCCTGTTCTTCCTCATCTCCCAGGACACTGATATACGCCTTACAGGTCTTTAAATCAGGAGCTACCTCCACGGCTACCACGGTCGTCATGGGGGAGATTCTCGGGTCTTTGATTTCTCTTGAAATAATACGGCTCAGTTCTCGCAATACCTCTGAATTGATCCGGGTATTTTTTACACTGTTTTTTCTCATATTTCAATATCTCCTGCAAATTCTGATACTATCTTGGCACCTCTTCCATTACGAATGCCTCGATCTGGTCGCCCTCTTTGACATCATTATATTTCTCAAAGACAAGGCCACATTCAAATCCGGCTTTCACTTCTTTCACGTCGTCTTTGAAACGTTTTAAGGAAGCCAGCGTTCCCTCGTAAATAACGATGCCGTCCCGGACAATTCGTGTCTGGGAAGTTCTTGAAATTTCTCCGTCTGTCACATAGCAGCCGGCGATGGTTCCCACGCCGGAAGCCTTGTAAATCTGGCGGACTTCCAGATGTCCGGTCACCTTCTCCTGATATACCGGATCCAGCATACCTTTCATGGCCGCTTCGATATCTTCGATAGCATTATAGATGACACGGTACAGACGCATGTCGACTTTTTCTCTCTCTGCCACAGATTTGGCCATGGCGTCCGGACGAACGTTAAATCCGATGATGATGGCGTTGGATGCGGAAGCCAGCGTTACGTCAGATTCATTGATGGCACCGACGCCGCCGTGGATGACCTTGATCATAACCTCATCATTGGAAAGCTTTGTAAGACTCTGTTTCACTGCCTCCACAGAACCCTGAACATCCGCTTTTACTACCAAATTCAGCTCTTTGACATTACCAGCCTGGATCTGATCAAAGAGGTCATCCAGAGACAGTTTGCTCTTGGTCTCCTCAAGCATCTTTTCTCTGCTGTAGGCCACGAACGCTTCCGCTGTGGTACGTGCTTCCTTCTCGTTGTCATGGGCCATCATGACTTCACCGGAAAACGGCACGTCATTCAAACCGAGGATCTCCACAGGCATGGATGGTCCCGCCGCTTTGACACGGTTACCCTTGTCGTCAAGCATGGCACGGACACGTCCGTAAGCGTGACCGATATTGATGCAGTCGCCCACATGAAGTGTACCCTTCTGAATAAGGATCGTCGCCACCGGTCCGCGGCCTTTGTCAAGCTTCGCCTCGATGACGAGACCTCTGGCCTTTCGGTTCGGATTAGCCTTAAGTTCCATCACTTCCGCTGTCAGGGAAATCATTTCCAGAAGCTCCTGAATACCTTCGCCGGTCTTTGCGGACACCGGAACAAAGACGGTGCTGCCGCCCCAGTCCTCAGCAATGAGACCGTACTCTGTCAGCTCCTGCTTTACTCTCTCCACATTGGCGCCTTCTTTATCAATCTTGTTGACCGCCACAATGACTTCAACATCTGCAGCCTTTGCATGGTTAATGGCCTCAACGGTCTGCGGCATCACGCCGTCATCGGCTGCAACCACCAGCACGGCGATATCTGTCGCCTGCGCACCACGAAGACGCATGGAAGTAAAGGCCTCATGTCCCGGAGTATCCAGGAAAGTGATCTTCTCATCATTGATGTTTACCACATAAGCACCGATATGCTGTGTGATTCCTCCGGCCTCTCCTTCCGTTACATGCGTGGAACGGATGGCATCCAGAAGAGAAGTTTTACCATGGTCAACGTGACCCATAACACAGACAACCGGCGGACGTCCCACCAGTGTGCTCTCGTCATCATCTTCTTCCTTCAGCAGCTCTTCGATCACATCTACCTTCACTTCTTCTTCAGCGATGCAGTTATACTCCAGGGCAATCTCCGCTGCCTCATCAAAGGTAAACTCTGTATTGATAGTCACCATCTGACCGGCCATGAACAGCTTTTTGATGATCACTGCCGGCGTTACTTTACATGCCTCTGCCAGTTCTTTCAGTGAAACCGGATTTGGCAGGGTAATATTGCGGATTACCTCTTCCTTCGGCTCCTCATGTTTGACCGGCTGCTGAATCACCGGCTGTTTACCTTTATTTTTATTGCGTTTCTGATTATTATTATTGTAATTATTATTGCGGTTATTATTCCGGCGATTATTCCGGCCGCCGCGGGAATCTCTGGAATCATCATTCCGGTTCTGATTTTCACGACTGTGTTCCCGGTTAATCTCATGGCGATTTTCTTTTCCGTTTCTGCTCTCTTTTGCATTCATCGGTGTATCCGCACCCATCATGGACTTATTGCGGTTCCGTCTGTCGTTATTACGGTTATTGCGGTTATCGCCGCCTCTTCCGCCATCATTGCGGCGGTTTCCGTCATTCCGGTTCTGATTCCGGCTTCCGTCTCCATGATTTCTGTTTCCGTCACGGTTGTTCCGGCCACCATCATTGTTTCTTCCGCCGTCATTGCGATTAAAGTTCCGGCCGTCGTTATTGCGGTTATTGCCGCCTCTTCCGCCGTCATTGCGGCGGTTTCCGTCGTTCCGGTTCTGGCTGCGGCCGTCTCTGTTCTGATTCCGGTTTCCGTCGCCATGGTTTCTGTTTCCATCACGGCCGCCGTCGCGGCTGCCGCGATTGCCGTCACCGCCTTTTCCACCGTCGTTGCCGCGGCCGCCGCGGTTTGACTGCGGTTTCTCTCTGTTCTCTTCTTTTTTCTTTGGCTGCTCCGCCGGCTTCTCGGCTCTGTCCTGGGACGGAGCGGCCTGTGCCTTTTTCTCTCCGCCGGCCGGCTGGAATACTCCTTTTAATTTTGAAACATTTTCTTCTGTAACTGTGCTCATATGGCTCTGTACTTCTACTCCCTGCTGCTTTAACGCAGCAATGACTTCTTTACTGCTTTTATTATATAACTTTGCTACTTCATGTACTCTCATTTTTGGCATCCGCTACACCTCCATATTTAGATTAATTTTTTTCAGTACTGCCTTTGCAAAACCTTCATCTAAGATACAGATGGAAGCCCTGTATGCTTTCCCGATCCAATGCCCTAATTCCTCTTTTGTGCCAAAAACCACGAGGGGGACTTCGTAATATTTACACATATTGGTAAACATCTTTTTGGTATTGCCGGAGGCATCTTCCGCCACGATCACCAGCCGTCCACGGCCGGACTTTACAGCTTTCTCTGTTGAAAATTCGCCGCTCTCAATTTTGCCTGCTCTCGCGGCCATCCCCAGCATGGATAACACTCTGTCTCTCTGTGTCAAATTGCTTCAACTCCTCCTCTAAGCGATGATAAATCTCTTCCGGAATGGCAATTTTCAGGGAACGCTCCAGTCCTTTTGAACGTTTTGCCTTCTGAAGACACTCGGTGGAAAAACAAAGATAAGCCCCGCGGCCGTTTGTCTTTCCGTTCACATCGAGGAGAACTTCATTTTCCGGCGTTTTAATGACGCGTATCAATTCTTTTTTCGACTTCATTTCCCGGCAGCCTACACACTGTCTTAACGGTATCTTCTTTCCCATAGTCTGTCACCGTTCATCCATTATTCTTCAAAATTCTTCGAAGCAGATTCTTCATCATCACCGGACATTTCTGTCTCTGACTCCTCAGAAGGAACCACATCGGTCTCCGCTTCACCGGCATCTGCCGCATCAGCGTGATCGCTGTCAGACTCACCGGCGTGATCTTCTACGTCAGCATTCTCGTCGGCGTAAACCTCTCCGAGGTTATCTGCATTCCCGCCGGCGTAGTCATCTTCAAAAGAGTCATCCTCAAAGGAATCATCCATATCGAAGGAATCGTCAAAATCAAGCTCTTCCTGCAGCTCTGCCGCCTGACTCTCGCTCTTGATATCAATCTTGTATCCGGTTAATTTTGCCGCCAGACGAGCGTTCTGTCCTTCCTTGCCGATGGCCAGGGACAGCTGGTAATCCGGTACTACCACTCTCGCGCTCTTCTCTTCCGGATCCACGTCCACGGAGATGACGTTGGACGGACTTAAAGCGTTCTCGATGAGAACGGCCGGGTCGTCGCTCCAGGTGATGATATCGATCTTCTCGCCCTTTAAGTCATTGACAATGGCGTTGACACGGGCGCCGTTAATGCCGACGCAGGCGCCGACCGGATCCACGTTCGGATCGTTGGAAGCCACTGCGATCTTTGTACGGGAACCGGCTTCTCTGGCGATGCTCTTGATCTCCACGGTACCGTCGTAAACTTCCGCAACCTCTTTTTCGAATAGTCTCTTCACCAGTTCCGGATGGGTTCTGGATACAAGGATCTTCGGTCCCTTATTGGTATCTTTTACTTCTATAATATATAACTTGATCCGGTCTGTCGGATGGAAAACTTCGCCTTTTACCTGCTCCTTCTCGGTCAGGACCGCATCGGTCTTGTCATCCAGGCTGATACAGATATTCTTTCCATTATAACGCTGTACCACACCGGTCACGATATCTTTCTCCTTGTGGGAGAAATGTTCGTAGAGCACCCTGCGCTCTTCTTCTTTGATCTTCTGGACAATGACACTTCTTGCGTGCTGGGCGGCGATACGTCCGAAATTCTTCGGAGTCACTTCAATATTGACGACATCTCCCAGCTCGTAATGGATATCCCGCATCTTCGCGTCCTCAAGACTGATCTCTGTGGCGGAATCCTCCACTTCTTCCACTACTGTCTTCTCCACAAAAACGGAAATAGCTCCCGTCTCTCTGTCCATGTTCACTTTCACGATGGCATTTTTTCCGAAGTCTCTGTTACAGGCTGCCACCAGCGAATCTTCGATTGCCTGCATGATCACTTCTTTTTCGATATTTTTCTCTTTCTGTAACTGATTGAGAGCATCGATTAATTCACTCATTTTGTCGTATCCTCCTGCTATACGTATCGTCAGAAATCAATGGCCAGACGAATGGCCGCAATATCACTTCTGTTTATAACCACATCCCCGCTGTCAGCAGCAAGGGTCACTGTCTCTTCTGTGAAATCTTTTAAGATTCCCTCAAATTCTTTCTGTTTATCCACGGCTTTGTATAACTTGCACTCTACCTTTTCTCCAAGGCTGCGCTGAAAATCCTTGTCTTTTTTCAGCTGCCGTCCCAGTCCCGGGGAGCTTACTTCCAGGATGTAAGGATCCTTGATAAAGTCCTCCTCATCCAGCTTCTGCTCCAGCGCACGGCTGATGAGAACACAGTCATCAATGGTAATGCCGCCTTCTTTGTCTGCATAGACGCGCAGATACCAGTTGGCACCTTCTTTTACATATTCTACATCGACAAGCTCAAAATCATTCGCATCAATGATCGGCGCCGCCAGTTCTTCTGCCCTCGCAACAATCTCTGTTCTTTTCATGTTGATCTCACCTCTTTCCACACAAACAATAAGAGTGGGCTTACGCCCACTCCTATCATCTACCGTTATCTTTTATACTATAACACTGATATTTTAATTAAGCAAGTATTTTTTTCTATAATTTCCCTGCCTGTATCATTTCCTCCATAGACGGCACCTCACAGCTGCCGGTGCGGATTGCCTCCCGGATCACTTCCGGAGAGGCCGGTATCCTGTTGATACGGATGCCGATGGCATTGTAAATGGCATTCAAAATGGCCGGCGTCATGGGAACCGTCGCCACCTCAGAGATACCTTTGGCCCCGTACGGTCCCGTCGGTTCCGGATCTTCAATGAGAATCAGATCATAGACCGGCGTATCCTCCGCCTTCGGGAGCTCCAGTTCTCTGTAGGATCTTTTCGTCGGGCAGCCGTTTTTGCTTGGATAACTTTCCGTCAGCGCATACCCCTGTCCCATGGAGCAGGAACCGTGGATTTGGCCTTCAATGATATGCGGGTTGATGGCCCGTCCCACATCGTGGGCGGCGATCACCCGGAGAAGTTTTACTTCTCCTGTCTTCTTATCCACCTCCACAATGGCCGCCTGGGTGGTATAAGCGTAAGCCGGAAAGTTCCGGTATGGAACACCTTTTTTCTTTGCTCCCTCAAAATCACCGATGGCAAAGGTAGGCGGCGTCACATAATAATACTGTGCTTTCCGGATCTCTCCCGGTTTCCAGGGATTCTTCTCCAGTTCTTTTTTGAGATTCTCGCAGGCTTCATAAACCGCTCTGCCGCCGCACAGCGTCTGCCGCTCGCTGACCGACTGTCCCGTCGGAATGGTGATATCCGTATCTCCGATGATGATATCTATATTTTCAATATCCATATCGAGGGTTTCCGCCGCAATCTGTACCATGGCAGTGCGAAATCCCTGTCCCATATCTGTGCCGGAACAGATCATCTCCAGCCGTCCGTCTTCTTTCAGCGTCAGCCTGCAGGCGCCGTCGTCGGTAAAGATTCCCTTTCCGATGCCGACATTTTTAAAACCGCTGGCAACACCGTACCCAAGGACTTTATCACCGTCAGGATACTTTCCTTCATATTCTTCCAGAACTTCTTTTAATTTTCTCTCGCAGGCGTTGATGGTATCCACAAGCCCCACACTGTATTGGAGAAGCTCTCCGCCCACCGAATAGCTTCCAGCCCGGACAGCATTTTTCCGCCGGATCTCAAAAGGATCCATATGCAGCTTTTCCGCCATCATGTCCACCGCCGTCTCAATGGAAACCGCCGCCTGATTGATTCCATATCCCCGAAAGGCGCCGCCCAGCACATTGTTAGTCCGGATGGCGCTGCCTTCAATGCGGACGTTGTTCACCGTATACGGGCCGCCTGCCATCAGGCATCCGGTCATCAGTGTACCATAACTCTCTGTGGTGTATGGGCCGCCGTCAGAAAACATCCGGCTTTCCAGATACTCGAACGTTCCATCCTCCGTAAAACCGATCTCATAATCGGTGTGATATCCATGGCGTTTGGAGCTGGCAATCAGAGATTCCGCCCGGGTGAGCGTCACCTTGACCGGGCCGCCGCAGACATAGGCCGCCACTGCCGTCTGCGCCTCGATGACAGAATCACATTTACTGCCGAAACCGCCTCCCAGCGGAGTGGCCACCACCCGCACATCCTCTTCTTTCATGGCCAGATTGCTGGCCAGCATCCGTCGGATTTCAAAAGGAGACTGGGTGCAGGAACAGACAGTCATCTTTCCGTCCTTGTAATAGCCGATGGCGGATTCCGGTTCCATGCAGGCGTGTTCCTGCCGCTCCATCTCCTTAGAAACCCTCAGTTTGACGATGCCTTCTTTTTGCTTTGCGGCTTCCACATCGCCGGCTTCTCTTCCGGTATGGAGCAGAAAACTCTCCTTCGCATAGCCGTCGGCCATGGTATAGATACCTTCCATCTCTTCATAGTCCACCTGGACGAGGGCTGCCGCCGCCCGGGCGTGTTCTTCGGTGTCCGCCACGACCAGGGCCAGCACATCCCCCAGGAAATATACTTCCTCATCACAAAATACTTTCTGCTCCGGCGTCCAGGTACCCACCAGAGGACTGCCGGGAACGTCCGCCGCCGTCACGATCCGGACCACGCCTTTTGACGCCTCTGCCCGCTCTGTCTTCATGGAAAGAATCTTTGCCCGGGGCGCAGGCGCCCACACAAAGGCTCCGTGAAGCATCTGCTCCTCCCCGAATTCTTCCGCCTCATAATCATCGCAGAACTTCAAGCTGCCGGTCACCTTGGCCGGGCCGTCCACATCCCAGACCGGCTTTCCGAGAGCTTTTCCCTTCACCGGCGGAATCTCCTGATTCTCCCCGGCCGTGATCTCCGTGTGTTCCTTCTGCCGGACGTCCTGAAGGGTGCATTCATCTCCCCGCAGCCTGGCCGCTGCCAGTTTGACTGCCTCTATAATCTTCACATATCCCGTACAACGGCAGTAGTTATTTTTTAAGCCCTCACAGATTTCTTCCTCTGTTGGATTTAAGTTTCCGGACAGCAGCACCTTTGTGGCCATCACCATGCCCGGCGTACAGAAACCGCACTGTACCGCTCCCGCATCCAGAAATGACTTTTGAATTACGGAAAGTTCTCCGTTTTTCGCCACATTTTCTATGGTTTCCACTGTTCTTCCCTGCATATTTTGAAGCAGAGTCACACAGGAACGACACAGTTTTCCATCGATGATGACGCTGCAGGCGCCGCACTGTCCCATGCCGCAGGCCTCTTTTGTTCCTTTCAGGCACTCCACATTCCGCAAATATTTCAGCAGCGTTTCTCTGCCTGAATAGACAGCTGTCCGTTCCTCACCATTTAAGATAAAAGTTACGCTGCCCATAGCTACCTCTCCTCTCAACCATGCTCCTTCAGAATCTCCGCGCATTTTCCAAAGGAAAAATTCTATGCCTTGCTGCTTTCCTGTTTCTCAGACTCTGTTTTTTCTGCCGCTGGCTTTGCCATGGCATAAATCTTATCCATAATGATATTATAAATAATACAAAGTGTCATACCCGCGATCACAGAAATTCCACATTTCCATGTATTCTGCGTGCCTCCGGTGGCATAGATGCTGGCCACCGCCAGAAAACAGTAGGGAACCACATTGGCCCAGGTATTTTTCAGCAGATGCAGATGCACATACAACAGACCGGTGGTGCAGATGAATTCCCCCAGCATCAATGCGGGAATTTTCGGCATTCCGGCCGCCATGAACCATCCGCCCAGATTCCAGTAGAAAAATGCCCAGATGTATCCGGCGATAATGCTGCACAGATAATTCAGATATTTTTTCTTATTGCCGCCCAGCGCCACACACAACAAAAATCCCCCGTACACACACCACTGAAAACTGGTGACAGGCGGACACAGCTGATACACAAGCACCGTGAGGGCAAAGGCAATGCCGTTGACCACAGACCCCTTTGCCACATCGGCGTCAAACAATCGTTTCATTTTTTCTCCCCTTTTGCTGTCCGTTTCAAAATCTCCTGCTGTCCTTAATGTCTCTGGGCCAGCTCGTCTGTGATTTCTTTCCAGGTTACACCACGGTCTGCCATGAGCACCATCATGTGATAGAGGAAGTCACAGATCTCGTATTTCAGTTCCTCCGCATCCGGATTCTTGGAAGCGATGACAATCTCCGTTGCCTCTTCCCCGACTTTCTTCAGAATCTTGTCAATGCCTTTGTCAAAAAGATAGTTGGTATAGGAACCTTCCTTCGGATGTTCCTTCCGGTCCAGGATAGTGGCAAACACATCCTCAAATACCGCCAGAGGATTTCTGTCATCGTATTCTTTCCTGACAAGTTCTTTAAAGAAACAGGTGCGGCTGCCGGTGTGGCAGGCGGCGCCGATCTGCGCTACCTTTGCCAGAATAGTGTCATTGTCACAGTCCAGCGTCAGGGATTTTACATACTGATAGTGGCCGGAGGTGTCGCCCTTGGTCCAGAGTTCCTGACGGCTTCGGCTGAAATATGTCATCTTTCCGGTGGCAATGGTCTTCTCAAAAGATTCTTTTGTCATATAGGCAAGCATCAACACTTCCCCGGTCTTGTAATCCTGGGTGATGACCGGAATCATGCCGTCGCTGTTTAATTTGAAATCCTCAAAGGAAATGGCGCTCTCAAAGGTGTTGACCGGCAGTTTCTGCGCTTTTAAATACTGTTTGACTGCCATAAAGTCTAATCTTTTTTCCGATGTGCAGGCAAAGATCATCCCCTCTGCCATGCTCATCTTCAACAGGTCGGCGGCTGCCGCCTCGTCGCCGGTTTCCGCTATGATAAAGACCGGCACATTCAGCTTCACTTTTAAGAAATCCGCCGTCTGGACATAGACATTCTCCATAAAGTCTCCGGCCAGCACGATCCCGCCAAAGCCTTCCTCCTCCACTGCCTTTCTGGCACGGAGCAGGCAGCGTTCCGGCAGACTCAACGTCCCGTTTCCCGGCTGCTCTGCCGGATCGGCGCCCGCTTCCGCAGCATCCTCTTTGGCAGAGGCGGCAGCGAGGGCATCCATCTCCAGATAGAGATAGATTCTGTCAGCTCCGAACCGCTCGGAAGCTTCTTTCACCGCATCCAGATTCTCCTGTCCCTCTGTCTTCACAAACACTCTTTTCGCTCCGGCGTAAATCATCTTTTTGATATCTTCAAACCGTTTCACCTTCGCACAGACATTAAACGGAATATCCGCACTGCGGCAAATCGTCTGCATGGTCTTAATATCCTCTTCTTTTCCTTCTTTAAAGGACTGCCCATCGTAATAATACAGCTCGTCAGCGCCGCTGTTGTCATAATACCGGGCGGTCTCCTGCACCTGTTCTTTATCGTCATCTGACGAAATCTGCGCGATCAACTTTATATAATCCATAATTTTCCTCCAAACCAGATAAAATTTACAGGGAGCCTTTTGTGGACAGCACATCAGTGATGCGGCTGTCATAGGACACCGCCTCGTCAAGGGCTTTGGCAAAGGCCTTGAACGCCGCCTCTATGATGTGATGATTGTTCACCCCGTGCATAAGTTTCAGATGCAGATTCATGGCCGCGCTGTAAGATACAGCGTAGAAAAATTCCCGCACCATCTCCGTGTCAAAGCCTCCGACCTTTTCCACCGTAAAAGGCAAGTCGCAGACCAGATACGGCCGTCCGGACAGATCCACCGCGGAAAGTACCAGCGTCTCATCCATGGGCAGGAGAAAATTACCGTAACGACGGATGCCTTTTTTATCTCCCGCCGCCCGGGCAATGGCCTGTCCCAGCACAATGCCGGTATCCTCAATGGTGTGATGACAGTCCACCTCCAGGTCGCCTTCCACCTGACATTTCAGATCAAAGAATCCATGGCGGGCAAAGCTGTTTAACATGTGGTCAAAAAAGCCGATGCCGGTATGGATATCGGCCTGTCCGCTGCCATCGAGATCCAGATCCATGATAATCTTCGTCTCTTTCGTGATTCTCTCTATATGCGCCCGTCTCTCACTCATTGCCTTCTTCCCCCTCAAAACGGACTGCAATGGAATTGGCATGAGCCGTCAGGTGCTCTGCCTTCGCGAAGGCCTCGATATCTTTGTGGATCGGCGCCAGCGCCTCTTTGGAATAGTAGATGATGCTTGACTTTTTAATGAAATCATCCACACTCAGCGGAGAGAAGAACTTCGCTGTTCCGTTGGTCGGCAGCACATGGTTTGGTCCCGCAAAATAATCTCCCAGCGGCTCGGAGCTGTAAGAGCCCATGAAAATAGCGCCGGCATTCCGGATCTTTGTCATCACCTCAAATGGATTGGCGGTCACGATCTCCAGATGTTCGGAAGCGATATTATTTGTCACCTCAATAGCCTCTTCCAGCGTGTCTGCCAGCAGGATATAGCCGAAATTATCCAGGGACTTCCGAATAATCTCTGCCCTTGACAATGTCTTTAAAAATCCTTCGATCTCTTCCTCCACCTGCGAAGCCAAAGTCTTGCTGGTGGTCACCAGGATGGCGCTGGCCAGCTCGTCATGCTCTGCCTGAGACAACAGATCCGCCGCCACAAACCTCGGGTTGGCCGTCTCGTCGGCCAGCACAAGAATCTCACTCGGCCCCGCGATGGAATCGATACTCACATGGCCATACACTGCCTTTTTGGCCAGTGCCACATAAATATTTCCCGGGCCTACGATCTTATCTACTTTAGCGATGGACGAAGTCCCGTAAGCCAGCGCGCCGATGGCCTGGGCACCTCCCACTTTGTACACATGGGTGGCTCCTGCCTCATGGGCGGCCACCAGGGTAGCCGGCGTCACTTCTCCGTTTTTATCCGGCGGTGTCACCATGACGATCTTCTCCACGCCTGCCACCTGAGCCGGAACAATATTCATCAGCACGGAAGACGGATACGCCGCTTTTCCTCCCGGCACATAGACCCCCACGGAAGCCAGAGCCGTCACCTTCTGTCCGAGAATCGTTCCGTCCGGTTTGGAATCAAACCAGCTGTATTGTTTCTGTTTTTCATGATACTCCCGGATATTCTTTAAGGCCTTGCGGATGACCTCCACCAGATCCTGTCCCACTTTCTCGTAAGCGGCCGCAATTTCCTCTTCTGTCACCTGAACGGTCTCCGGCGTCAGCTTACATCCGTCGAACTTCTCCGTATAACCAAACAGCGCTTCATCCCCTTTTTCTTTTACTGCGTCAAGGATCTCCTGCACGCTGTCTGCATAGGAGTCATATTGATTTGGACTTCTTTTGAGCAGATCACTTAAAATATCTTTTGTTGTCTCTTTATCTATTTTTACAACTCGCATTGTTATCCTCCCATTTTCGTTGTTTTCCCGCTTTTTTCTGATGAACCACTGCAAGATCTGTATTTTATTCCCCGGCCCTGGCTGCCTTTAATGCCCGCAGATCCTGGATCAGTCTGCGAATCCGCTCCTGCTCCATCTTAAGGCTCACCTGATTGACCACCATCCGGGCTGACAGCGAACAGATCTCTTCCAGTACTTCAAGGCCGTTGGCTCTGAGAGTGGAACCGGTCTCCACGATATCCACGATCACCTCGGAAAGCCCCACGATCGGCGCCAGTTCCACGGAGCCGTTCAGTTTGATGATCTCCACAGTCTGAAACTTCTTATTATAGAAGTAATCTTTGGCGATATGCGGATATTTAGATGCCACGCGGATCAGCTCCCCGTGTTTGAGCTTCTCTCTGGCAGAGGCAGGCCCGCACACGCACATACGGCACTTTCCAAACCCCAGATCCATTACTTCATAAAGATTTCTTCCCTCTTCGAGAATCGTATCTTCTCCAACCACACCGATATCCGCTGCCCCGTATTCCACATAGGTCGGTACATCGGAAGCTTTTGCCAGGAAAAACTTAAGTTTCAGCTCCTCATTGACAAAAATCAGTTTTCTCGTATCTTTATCTTTCATGGCCTCACAGGTAATGCCCAGTTCTTCAAACATAGCCATGGTCGTTTTTGCCAGACGCCCCTTTGCCAGGGCAAATGTTAAATACCGCATTCTAATACTCCCTCCTGAAATTTGTCAGACCGGTCTTGATCACTCTGCCGGCGGAAAAATCATGGATGATCAGCGCATCGCCCTCCAGAACGAATACCGAACGGGCACCCTGCCCTTTCGCAAAAGAAATATATTCTCCGGCCTTCTCACCGTCTTCCATACAGATGCACTCAATCTTATCTCCGCCGCTTCGCAGATCCATAGCCAGATGAATGGCCGCCGGCATATCTTTTCTGTTATAAAGAAGTACGGAATATTCGAATTCCCGGATGGATACCGGAATATTCTGTCTGTCCAGAGCGGAGAGCATGTCATCCACCAGGATAGTGAAACCGATGGCCGGCGCATTTTTCCCGAACTGCCTCAGAAGATTATCATACCGTCCGCCTTTTCCGATGGCATCTCCGGTTCCATAAGTATATCCCCGGAAAATGATACCGGTATAGTAATCGAAATGGTTCACCATACCCAGATCAAAACTGACGTATTTCTCGTATCCGTAATGGCAGATCACCTCATACACCTGCTCCAGACGCTCGATGGCCGCCTGACATCCCGGATTGATCGTCAGCTTCTTTGCCTGCTCCAGCATGGAGGCGTCGCCGTAAAGCTCATTATATTCCAGCAAAATGTTCCGGTAACAGTCCTTCATGGAGATATCCGACAAAAGCAACTCCATACCCAGAGAATTCTTATTCTCTATGTACTCATGGATCTGTGCTTTCACTTCATCAGAAACATCCAGCGCTTCCATGATAGCCCTGTAAAACTCACTCTGACCGATATCGATGCGGAAATCACTTAAACCTGCCGCCAGGAAACAGTCAATCATCATGACAATGGCCTCAGCATCGGCCTCCGGCGAATCATCATTGATGTACTCGGCGCCCAGTTCCGTCTTCTCCGCAAGCTTGCCCTGGTAACTTCTGTTGTTAAGAAATGTATTGCCCACATAAGAAAGCCGCAGCGGAAAGTCACAGTCGCTGTAGTACTTCGCCACGCTTCGGGCGATGGACGGCGTCATATCCGGCCGCAGCACCAATGTGTTGTTATCTCTGTCAAAAAACTTAAACATCTCCCGGGAGCTCACCGTTCCCGTATCGCTGTTAAATATATCAAAAAACTCGAAGGCCGGCGTCTCGATATCCTGATAACCGTAAAGGGCCAGCACCTGATGGAGCTTGCGTTCCAGTGCCGTCTTCTTTTTGCATTCAGAATTGTAAATATCTCTGACACCTTCCGGAGTATGCAGTAATTTTTCTTTCATAAATAAAACTCTCTCCCTGTTTTGTCATTTTTTCACGCGTACTCTGTCACTTCACCGCAACGCAGTAATAATGTGCTGACGCAATGACGATTATACCTGTATGTCTGTTATTTGTCAATCATTTTCTTCCATATCATCCAGATGGACGGCAGCTCCGTACATATCACGGCCGACCACATGCTTCGCTTCTCTCTCTTTTTCAATAAGATTGCTGAGCATCCGTTTCACTTCCACCGAATGAGCGATATTCTCCAGATGTATCACCGGCGTGGACTGATCCTTTGTATTAAGTTCAATGGTTCCCGTACCGAAAATCCGCTGTGCAAGACTCCTCGTCAGACTGATATCCGTAATCCGGTACAGAAGGCACTCGTCTTCTCTGGAAGACAGCAGCCCGGAAGTCACATACAATCTTCCGTCACCCACCGAATACTTGGTAAAACTGATCGGGAACCACAGATGGTGCTTCCTGTCCTGCCAAATGCTGCTGCCTATCTCACGAATCTCTCCGTTTTCTATCTTGCCCATTGATTTTTGCTCCTTTCTGTCCGTGCATAACATTGTTTTATAGTACCACAGCCCAAAATCTATGTCAAAAAAATAGTGCCCGGGCTGGGCACTATTCCTTACTCCTGAAGAATCCCTGAATTTTTGATCCATCCCGCCATAATGTCCTCCGGCTGCTCTGACATGACGGTAAATATGTAACCATCCTTCTCAAAGAAGATGGAATTGCTTATTCCGTCGGAGATGGAGTAAGCTTCAACGCCGTTCAGATCAATTGTCTGCCTGTATCCTTCCTCTTCATTGCACGTGATCGTCACCGTATATACCGATGCGTCATGCTGCATGAAATGTAAATTATTTTCGTCCTTATCCTGATACCACACGGTATACATCCTGTCTTCCGGCTCCTCCGTCTCATTCACCACGTGGTATCCTTCCGGTATCTTCTCCCATTTATAAGCGTGAAACGGCGCCTTCTCCTCTGTCTGTCCGCCGGTGCCGGCCCCGGCACCAGTCTGGCTGCTGTCTCCCTGCAGTATGCCGTTATCCGTTCCTCCGCTTCCGTTTCCCACACCAGCTGTTCCGCCGGCATCCTTTTTCCCTTCAATACTGACTCCGTTGGAACCAAATTCAATATTCAGCTTCCGGAGACCTTCCCGTACATCTTCACTGGCGAGGGCCGCCGCGGACGCCAGAGCCATCAAAAGCACCGCCGCCAGAGCATACCGGCCCCAGGACAATACATGTCCGCTCTTTTTCTTTGTCCTGTACCGACTGAGGGACTCCAAAAAAGAGTCATCCCCCTCCCCACGGCCTTTCAGGGAAGTTCCCTGCAGTACATTCTGCATCTTCTGTCGAAACTGCGGTGAAAAACTGTAATGACAGTCCTGCATGTCTCCGTCCAGTTCTCTCATCTCTCTGCGCACCGCCATACCGACCGCTTCTCTTAAAAGATCTTCATTCCATGTCTCTGTTTTCCTCATGATAAATACCCCATTTCCTCCATTTTCTTTTTCAGCTGCTTTTTTGCCCTCCGTGATACCTGCCTGACATGATCTGGTCTCAGTTTCAGCACATCGGCAATCTCCCTGCTTTTCATTTCATTGAAATATTGAAGATACAACACTTCCTTATAAGGGTATCTCAGCTGACCGATCAGGGCAGCGAGGGCCTCTTTCTGTTCCTGTCCGATGCATTCTTCTTCCAGCCCCTTCTCTTCCACTGCCCAGATATCGTCCTCCCTGCAGTAAGAAACCATCCGATCCTGCTTCTTCATCCAGTTAAAACAATGATGTTTCAATGCCGTAAGTACATAATTCCACGTCTGACGGCTCCCCGCATCCGACAGTTTATCCAGATGTCCCATCAGAGATAAAAAAGTCTCATGCACCATATCTTCCGCGGCGGCACTATCGTCCACAATCCGAACGGCCGCCAGATACATTTTCTTCGCATACATTTCATACAGTGTCTGAAACGCCGTCTTCTCCTGCGGCGTATCCAGTAATTCCAGGTAAGCAATCATTGCTGTCATTCTCCTCTTTTTCTTGTAACTTTTTTCATATGAGTTTTTATCAAAACCATCTTTGTGGAAAACAGCGCTTCGCAGGCCTGCTTTTCTGACTGTTTTCATATATGAAACAAACCAGTGGCACGTTTTGTGACAAAAAAATAGTAAAACAGGGACAAAGTTCCTGAAACTTCGTCCCTGTTCAAAAATTTTTCTATTCTTTATGAGAAGTATTGTTTTCCTTCGCATATCTCCCCAGCCACGCATAGGAGAGCAGACCGCCAATCACATACAAGATCACGTCATCAATATCAACGCTTCGGTACAGATACCCAAGGCACAGACTCACCACGGCCTGCATTCCTTCCGCCATGACAGCAAAAATCAAAAGCCATATCACGTATGTGCGGAAACTATATAAGTGCATATACCACCCCAGTACACTCATAAAAAAGAAAAACAAAAGAACATTTCCCAAAATCTGAGAAAGCGCTGTTCCGACCATACCGTCTCTTACCGCCGAAATGATATAGCCTGCTATGGTCTTAAAAGGAATGATATTTACACTGGCAAATCCCGCCTCTTCCTGCGACAACGGCAGAGGAAAAAGCAATACAGTCAAAAAAATAATAAAGGTGACTGCTGCTGCCAGAAATTTTAAGATTTCCGCCACATCCCATTTAAAATGTCTGGTCAGCGCCATTGTCAGACATATTGTCAATATAGAAAAAAACAAAATACTAAAAACAAAATTTAACATGATTTTTTCTCCATAAAGTAAATACTTTCTTTTTATCTATGATTTATATGATTACCAGTTCCTTTTTTATGTGTTCAGTGTACCATATCTCTGTCTTATTGTACATACATGTTCCATACATATTAGAAACCTTTTTGAAGCACGTTCTGTGACAGCTGTTTGTTAGATCTGCAGATTTTTTATTCCGACATACATTTGCAGCGTTCTTCTTTGACACGCCGTCGTCCCCTGTGCTATAGTACACAGGGATTTTATGCCTTTTGGGGAAAAATCATGGAATGTCCGCACTGCGGTCTTTTTGAATCCGGCTGCATTGCAGCCAAATAGTCCGCTGCCCCTGTGCAGCTTTTACATTGCAGCCAAATAATCTGCTGCTTTTTTGCAGCTTTTGACAGGAGGAATATATATGGCTTTTGACGGAATTGTCATTTCCAATATTGTTTATGATATGAATCGTCTGCTCACCGGCGGACGTATCTATAAAATCTATCAGCCGGAGGCCGATGAATTGCTTCTGGTTGTGAAGAACCAGAAAGACACTTACCGGCTGCTGCTCTCTGCCAGCGCCAGCCTGCCGCTGGTCTATTTTGTGCCGGATAATAAATCAAATCCGCTGACCGCCCCGAATTTCTGTATGCTTCTCCGGAAACATATCAGCAACGGACGGATTACCGGCGTCAGCCAGCCGGGAATGGAGCGAATCATCGAGATTTCCATCGAGCACCTCAATGAGCTGGGCGATCTGTGTCAGAAGAAACTGGTCATTGAGATCATGGGAAAACACAGTAATATCATTTTCCTTGACGATGCGGGAATGATCATCGACAGCATCAAGCATATTTCCCACCAGATCAGCTCTGTGAGGGAGGTGCTGCCGGGGCGGAGCTATGTGGCACCACCGGTACATGATAAGGTATCTCTTGACGCTGTCACTCCGGAGTGGATGGAGGAAGTACTGCTGAAAAAGGCGTCCACTGTGCAGAAAGGCATTTACACCAGCCTTTCCGGCATCAGCCCGATGTTCGCCAACGAGCTGTGCTATCGGGCGGGCATTGACGGCAGCGCCGCCATGGCTTCTCTCTCACCGGAGGAGCAGACGGCCCTTTACGGCGAATTAATCCGCTTGCGGACACAGATTGAAGAGCATCAATATCAACCGAATATCGTCTATCAGGGCAAGACGCCGGTGGAGTTTGCCAGCCTGCCTTTGACCATGTATCCGGACATGGAAAGCCGGGATTTTGCTTCCATCTCCGAGGTGCTTCGCACTTTTTACGCCGAAAAGGAAGTGGTGACGCGTATCCGGCAGAAATCCACAGATCTGCGGAAGATCGTCTCCAACGCCATCGAACGGACCGCCAAAAAATATGACCTGCAGAGGAAGCAGCTGGCGGATACCGATAAAAAAGATAAATATAAGATTTACGGAGAACTGCTCCACACCTATGGGTATGAAGCCCAGCCGGGGCAAAAGGAACTGACCTGCGTCAATTATTATGACGGACAGGAAATCACGATCCCGCTGGACCCGCAGCTGGACGCCATGGAAAATGCAAAGAAATATTTTGACCGCTACGGCAAGCTGAAACGAACCTACGAAGCTCTGTCCACTCTCGTGGAGGAAACCCACGCGGAACTTCTTCATCTGGAATCCATCAGCAATGCTCTGGAAATCGCCCGGGATGAAAATGACCTGGCCATGATCAAAGAAGAGCTGATGGAATACAATTATGTGAAACGCCACGGCCAGAACCGGGGCAAAAAGAAAAACAAGGCAAAAAGCAAGCCGTTTCACTATATTTCTTCGGATGGATTCCACATGTATGTGGGAAAAAATAATTTCCAGAACGATGAACTGACCTTTAAGTTTGCCAATGGCAAGGACATGTGGTTCCACGCAAAAAAAATGGCTGGTTCCCATGTTATCGTCAAACTGGAGACCGCCGCGGAACTGCCGGACCGCACCTATGAGGAGGCCGCCCGCCTGGCCGCCTATTATTCCAAAGGCAAGGACGCTCCGAAGGTGGAGGTAGATTACACCGAACGCCGGAATCTCAAAAAACCGCCGCAGGCCAAGCCGGGATTTGTGATTTATCACACCAACTATTCCATGACCATCGAACCGGATATCAGCGGAATCCAGGAAGTATCATAGAGAGGATTTTACAAAAAAGGCAGCAGAGGATTCCCTCGCTGCCTTTTTTTCAGGTTTTAATCAGCAATAACTTTTTGAAGCGTTCCATCTTCGTCGATATATACTCTGTCATTCTCATTGATATTCCGCTCATAAAGCAGAGCATCCTCATGACGGAGGACAAGCTCTTTTTTCTCTTCATCTGCCAGAGTAACCACCGCCATGACCGGAGCTCCTTCCGGCCGTTCCTCACAACCGAAATCCAAATCCTCTTCTATCTTATTTACTATATAAAACATTTTCCCCTCCTGTCACAGCATCCGGTATCGTTCTGACTTATATTTTTGCTTCTTCTCCGCCTCTTCCACCTGGGCAAGCATAGCCGGAATATCCCCGTTCAAAGTACCTTTCAACGCCAGATAGTTGGAAGCGTGGTTGGCCCGGAAAACCGTACCGTCGGAATCCACATGGGTAAGAAACAGCTTCATCTCCTCCATCACAGCATCCGGGGAAAGAAGGGTCAGCTGTCCGGCCTGAATTTCTTCCAGAATCGGGGCACCCTTTTCCAGCATCAGCGTCAGAAATCCCAGATATTCCGGTTTCATGGCAGAAACCAGGCGGGCAGACTCCAACGCATGTTCTCGAAGCCGCTCCTTTCCTCCAAGGCCTGATATGAGGGTGAGAGAAAGCTGGATACCGCATTTTTTCAGTTTATCTGCCGCCTGTATCATTTCTTCCACTGTCACATCTTTCTTTACGTGGGCAAGAATCACCGGATCACCGGACTCCGCCCCCACATACACCATGGAAAGGCCCTCTTTTTTGAGTGCCTGCAGCTCTTCGTCCGTTTTACGCAGGATATCTCCGGCTGTTGCGTATGCGGTCACTCTCTCACAAAAAGGAAATTTCACCCTGATAAAAGAAAGAATATCCAGTAAATCTCTGGTTTTTAACACGAGAGCATCTCCGTCAGCCAGAAAAATCCGCAGCGGAAGTTCCCCATATGCTGAAGACATCTCATCCAGATCCATAAAGATCTCTTCTTTACTTCTGATACGAAACTTTTTGTCTTTATACATGGTACAGAAGGTGCAGGTATTATGACTGCACCCGATGGTCACCTGAATGATCAGGCTGCGCGCCTCGCTGGGCGGACGGTAAACCGTTCCTTCATATCTCATTTTTGTACTCCTTATGTCTTCTTTATAATGTTTTCCTATAGTTTTTAAAAAATCCTTCCCGGCAGAATTGCTCCCGTCTGAACCGGATCGTTTCAGTCATATACAACTTTTTCTATTATATTTGACAAAGAAATTATTTTCAATATTAAAATCAGAATAAGAATATTATATAATACAAATATCAAAACTTTTTGTTAAAATTTCAACGAATATCGAGATTTTTTGTTTAAAATCCAAATAATTTCAGAAATATCTTCACCATTTTTAGTGAAAGTGTTATAATCATAACATAAATACCGTTCAAAAAGGGGGAAAAGTGAATGGACAATCAATTGGCTCTGTTAACATTGTTTGGCTCTGTGATCGCTCTTATCTTTGCAGCGACGAGAGCAAAAAAGGTTCTGCGCTTCCCGCAGGGAAGTGACCGGATGAAAAAGATCTCCGCATCGATCCATCAGGGCGCCATGGCTTATCTGCGACGCCAGTATAAGATTTTGATCGCTTTCTTTGCGGGAATGTTTGTCATCCTTTTTATTATGGCAGCATTCGGATTTCTGACCTGGTTCGTGCCGTTTGCCTTCCTGACCGGAGGATTTTTCTCCGGATTGTCCGGCTTCGTGGGCATGCAGATTGCCACCCGTGCCAACGCCAGGACGGCAGCTGCCTGCCAGGAGGGCTTGAACAAGGGATTAAATGTGGCTTTTTCCGCCGGTTCAGTTATGGGCTTTACGGTGGTTGGCCTCGGACTTCTGGATATCTCCATCTGGTATCTGCTGCTCCGTCTCGTGTTCAAACTTCCAATTGAAGATATCACCAGCACCATGCTTACTTTCGGTATGGGTGCCTCTTCCATGGCGTTATTCGCCCGTGTGGGCGGCGGTATCTACACGAAAGCCGCTGACGTGGGCGCTGACCTGGTCGGAAAGGTCGAAGTCGGCATTCCGGAAGATGACCCTAGAAACCCGGCCGTTATCGCAGATAACGTGGGCGATAATGTCGGCGACGTGGCCGGCATGGGCGCCGACTTATATGAATCTTATGTCGGCTCCGTATTATCTGCCTGCGCACTGGGCGTCATCGCCTTTAACCGGATCGAGTCTGTAGACCGCGTCAATGCCGTAGTCATCCCGATGATCCTCGCCGCTGTCGGCGTGCTGGCTTCGATCATCGGCTCTCTTCTCGTCAAAACAGGAGAAAGCACCGAACAGAGTACGCTTCTTAAGGCTCTCCGCCGCGGCACCAACACCAGCGCGATCCTCATCGCCATCGTCTCTTTCCCGGTGGTATGGTTTGTACTGGGTAAAGATTTTATCGGTTTCTACTTCGCCATTCTGGCGGGTCTTCTGGCCGGTGTGCTCATTGGATTCTTCACGGAATATTTTACTTCCGATACGTATAAACCGACCCAGAATCTGGCCGGCCAGTCGGAGACAGGTTCCGCCACCATCATCATCGGCGGTCTGAGTCTCGGCATGCTGTCCACCGCAGTTCCGATCATCATCATCGCGGTCTGCGTAATGGCTGCCTATGCATTTTCCGGCGGATTCATCGACTCCACGCGCGGTCTTTACGGTATTGCTCTTGCTGCTGTCGGCATGCTGTCCACCCTGGGCATCACTCTTGCCACCGACGCCTACGGACCAATCGCAGATAACGCCGGCGGTATCGCTGAGATGGCCGGACTGGACGCTGACGTGAGAAGACGTACCGACGCCCTTGATTCCCTTGGCAACACCACAGCCGCCACCGGTAAAGGATTTGCCATCGGTTCTGCCGCCCTGACAGCCCTGGCTTTGATCGCCTCCTATGTGGAGAAAGTACAGGAAGTCGGCGGAGCGGATATCGCCCTTGATATGAGCGTCATGAACCCGACTGTTCTGGTGGGCATCTTTATCGGCGCCTGCCTGCCCTTTGTCTTTGCCGCTCTTACCATGCAGTCAGTGGGACGGGCTGCCCAGAGTATCGTTGTGGAAGTCCGCCGCCAGTTCAGAGAGATCACCGGTCTTATGGAAGGCAAAGCGGAAGCAGACTACACAAAATGTGTCGATATCTGTACCAAAGCCAGCCTTCGGGAAATGATCGCCCCGACGCTTCTTGCCATTATCACCCCGGTTGTCACCGGACTGATTCTTGGCTACAACGGCGTCATCGGTCTTCTGACCGGCGCTACTGCCACCGGTTTTCTGATGGCCGTCTTCATGGCCAACGCCGGAGGCGCCTGGGATAATGCCAAAAAATACATAGAAGGCGGCGCCTATGGCGGCAAAGGCAGCGATTGCCACAAAGCAGCAGTTGTGGGAGATACCGTGGGAGATCCGTTTAAGGATACTTCCGGACCTTCCATCAACATCCTGATCAAGCTGCTCTCCATGGTATCCATCGTGTTTGCGGCACTGGTCGTCAATTATCATATTTTCTGACAGATCATGTGAATGTTCACATTTCTATTATGAAATAACAGCCCGGCGGCGAGGGGAATCCCCTCACCGCCGGGCTGTATATCTTTTATCAATGATTTTTCGGACAATGACATCTACATGCTCTCGTACAGCTTCTCATACTCTGTACAGGAAGTATTCCAGGAATAATTCTCTCTCATGCCTCTCTCTGCAATGCCATTCCACTCTTCCGGACAGTTCTGGTAGACATCGAGGGCCTGTTTCAGGGTCTCTCGCAGAGCTTCCACAGAGTATTCCTCAAAACCAAATCCGGTCCCTGTGTGATAATTCTCATTATAAACACGAACCGTATCTTTCAGTCCTCCGGTCAGACGGACAATCGGTACCGTGCCATAACGAAGCGCCATCAGCTGTGACAGACCGCAGGGTTCAAACTTCGACGGCATCAGCGTGGCATCACAGCCGGCATACATATATTTTGCCATCTCATCGGAATAATTGATGTCAAAAAATACCTGATCCGGATATCTTGTTTTTACGCTGGCGAAAATCGCCTCATATCTCTTTTCTCCTCCGCCCAGAATATAAAGCTGCACATTTTCTCTCAGGAAATCATTGATCATGGGAATCAGCAGATCCAGTCCTTTCTGTTCGGTCAGACGGGAGATAATACAGACTGTGAAAATATTTTTCCCCGTCGGAAGTCCCGCTTTATTCTGCATATAAATCTTATTTTTCTTTTTGGCCTTCCGAAATGTGCTGATGTTATAATGATACTTGATATACTCATCCTGCGCCGGGCTGTAAATCTGATAGTCAATACCGTTGACAATACCGCTCAGATCATTTTTCCGGTAACGAAGCAGCGGATCCAGTCCCTCTCCGTACTCCGGTTCCTGGATCTCTCTGGCATAAGTGCCGCTTACCGTCGTCACCTTATCCGCAAAGGCGATGCCGCCCTTTAACATATTTCCCAGACCGTAAAACTCCAGTTTATCGAAGGCAAACAGTTCATCCGGCAGTCCGGTGATATCTTTCATGGCGCCCACATCCGTTGTTCCCTGGAAACGCATGTTGTGGAGCGTCATCACCGTCTTAATGTTCCTGTAATAAGGATTTCCCCCGTAAAGGTTCTTCAGATACACAGGAATCAGCCCCGTCTGCCAGTCATGGCAGTGGATGATATCCGGCTCAAATTCCAGATAAGAAAGCATCTCCAGCACTGCCACAGAAAAGAAGCAGAACTTTTCAATATCCATCCACATTTCCGTGTAAGGGCTGTCCCCGGAAAAATAATAGTCGCAGGCCAGAAAATAACAGGTAATTCCCTGGTATTCCAGCGTATTGATGGTAACCGGATGTCTCCGACGCCCCATATGCACCGGAAATGGCAGAGAAACATCCATCTGCTTTTTCCACTTCTCATCAATACATTCATAGGCGGGAAGTACGATGCGGACATCATGTCCCCTTTGCTTTAATTGTTTCGGCAGTGAACCGACGACAGCCCCCAGTCCCCCGGTTTTGACAAACGGAGAACACTCGGCAGATGCATAAAGTATCTTCTTCATAATTTCCTCCCGTCTTCCATACAGATTCTGTATCATTATCGCTATGTATTATATATAATAAAAACTTGCTGCTTCTATTCTATAACAAAATGCCTAAATGTTCTAATAAAATTTTACATCCGAGCAAAATTAATACAACACCTCCGGCAATCTCCGCATAAGATTTATACTTTGTGCCGAAAATATTGCCGATCTTCACCCCGATCACAGACAATAGAAAGGTGGTAACGCCGATAAAAGAAATGGCCGGCACGATCTTCACATGCAGAAAAGCGAAAGTAATGCCCACGGCCAGCGCGTCAATGCTGGTGGCAACAGCCAGCGGCAGCATCGCCTTCACGGAAAAGGACGCATCCATTTCTTCCGACTCCTCTTTTGCTTCCCGGATCATATTTGCACCGATGAGTGCCAGAAGCACGAAGGCGATCCAGTGATCGACGCTGGTGATCATATGACGGAAATTCACGCCCAGAAGATAGCCGAGAAGAGGCATCAGCGCCTGAAATCCTCCAAAATATAATCCTGTAATGAGAAGATGGCTTTTTTTCACCCGGGGCACGGACAGCCCCTTACAGACAGACACCGCAAAGGCATCCATAGAAAGTCCCACTGCAATGACAAACAATTCAATAATACTCATCTTTTTTCTCCTTTTTCTGTGGTTTTTCATTCGCAGAAAAGGCGGGACAGCGGCAGGGCATCTGCACAAAAAAATAAGACCCACCTGTATCTGCAGATAAGTCTCGCCATTTAAGATGAGACCAGGATAATTCCAGTATGTTGACCTCACCACACAGTATGTGCCGACTACTCCCTTATGTTTTGTCATTTTACCATAGAAAGGAAAGGGGTTCAATGCTTTTATGAGAAATGTTTTCGATTATCCGTTGCCTTTTCATTTTCTCATTGTATAATATCGGGTAGAAAGATGAAAGGAGGCGGCACCCATGACTCACGCGGAAAATTCTTTCCAGACCAAAACAAAACTGGCGGAATCTCTAAAAAAGCTTATGACACAGAAACCCTTTTCCAAGATTACCATCAGCGAGATCATCCGGGAAAGCGGTGTCAACCGCAAAACTTTTTACTATCACTTCGGAGATATGACCGGACTGCTGCGCTGGATGTTTGAGCAAAGCGCTGTCAACGTAGTCAAACAGTATAAACTCCCCCAGGAGTACAAAAAGGCTCTTTCCTTTGTCATGGATTACATTGAGAAGAATTCTTTTATTCTGAACAGCATCTATGACTCAGTCGGACTGGAAGAGATGAAGCTCTTTTTATATCCGGATATCCAAAAAATCATCCGAACCTGCATAGACAGTAAAGAAAAAGAACTGCACCTTCATGTGAAAGAAGAATTTAAATCTTTTATCTGCAATCTCTACACGGAAGGCTTCACCGGCACTCTGCTTCGTCAGATCAAAAGTCCGGAAAAACTGAGCCGGGAGGAAGCGATCTCTTATTACTCTCTGATCTTAAATGTCTCTCTTCCCGCTATTTTAAAAAGCGCTCCCGGGCAGAAACATACACAGCCGGAAACATGATGCGATTTCCCGGCTGTGTGTTTACAGTCCTCTTTCACAATCCGCTCTTGCCGGCTTTTGTCATGACTATGCATGCATCCGGTACTCAAGCCGGAGCTTGTCTGCAATGAGGGCGATAAACTCCGAGTTGGTCGGTTTTCCTTTCCCGGCGCTGACCGTATAGCCGAAGAGATCTTCCAGCACATCGATCCGCCCCCTGTTCCATGCCACCTCAATGGCGTGCCGGATGGCCCGCTCCACGCTGCTTGACGTGGTTTTATATTTTTTTGCGATGGTAGGATACAAAAGCTTTGTGATATAGTTCAGCAGATTGATATCGTTGACCGTCATCATGATAGCCTCACGAATGTACTGATACCCCTTGATGTGGGCGGGAATGCCGATTTCCCGGATGATATTGGTGATATCCGCTTCCAGGCTGTTTTCCACATATCCTGTGGTGGAAAGCACCGGCGTCTCTCTTTTTTCCGCTTCTTCTTCCACTTTTTTCTGACGGAGACTTTCTTCCCGGGCAGCGGCAATCTGCAGGATCCTCCTGGCCAGATTCTCCGTGCTAAACGGTTTCAGTATGTAATAGGCAACCCCCAGTTTGCAGGCACACTCGATCATGGACTGATTTCCTATGGATGAGATGATGATAAATGACGGCGCATGAGCGACACCTGGATCGCTGTTGATTCTCTCTATGACAGAGAATCCGTCCATCACCGGCAGCACCACGTCAAGAAGTACCAGATCCGGCTGTTTATGGATAATGCTCTCGCAGGCGTCCTGTCCGTTATCCACGCTGTCCACAAGATTCATATCTTTTCTCTTGTCAAAAAATTCAGCAAGTTCTTTTCTTGAGGTTTCTGAATGATCTGCGACTAAAATATTGATTGTTTTCATATGCTATGTCCTCCGTAATTTTTATACTGTCACTCTGTTGTTCAGCCCGGGATTTTATAACGTTATCTTTTCATCTATGGCTTTTCTCTGCGATCACCGGGTATGTCTTTTCGCCATATTTCAGGATACATTTCCCTGCAGTTTATCAAAATCAATGGCATTTTTGTATTCCAGACGGATCTTATCGGAAATCAGCGCGATAAATTCCGAATTGGTCGGCTTTCCCTTTCCGGACTGGATGGTATAGCCGAACAGCTCATGAATGGTGTCCATTTTTCCACGGTTCCACGCCACCTCAATGGCATGGCGGATGGCCCGCTCCACCCTGGAAGGAGTTGTCTTATGCATCTTCGCAATTGTTGGATACAGCTGTTTTGTGATGGAATTCAGAATATCCATATCCGTCACCGCCATCTTAATGGAGTCCCTGAGATACTGATATCCTTTGATATGGGCCGGGACACCGATTTCATGGATGATATTGGTGACGATCACCTCCAGCTGATATTCCATATCGGTATCTGTCTGTTCTTTTTCCATGGAAATGAACGTTCCACCGTCTTCTCTGGTTCTTTTTCCGCTTTTTACCTGCCGTATTTTTTTCATAAGTGAATTCTGATCAAAGGGTTTCAGAATCACATACCAGGCGCCCAGTTCCAGCGCTTCCCTCGTAATCATCTCCTGCTCCATGGCAGTCAGCACGATAAATGCCGGTTTCTTTTCCATTTCCTTATCTTTCTGTATCTCTTCCAGTACTCCGAGGCCGTCCATCCTTGGCATAATGATATCCAGAAGCACCACGTCCGGATGGGTCCGGCGGATCATTGACACCGCATCCACGCCGTCGGCGGCGCTTCCGACAATCGTCATGTCCTGCTCCTTTGATACAAGATCCTTCAGATTATGACGGATTCTCTCGTTATCATCCGCAATTGCTACATTAATGTTTGACATATAACATCCTCCTGTAAATTGCAATGCTTTGTACCATCATTATACTTTTCCAGACAGCTGAATACAATTTTATTTTATCGCAATTGTTTATGATATTTATTATAATATGAGCCCCTGCGCTCTAATATGCCTTTTTTCCCAACATTTTTCTTCTTTTCTGCTCGGGAAAAATCGTTTTCACTCCCATTTTTTTATAACAATTCAGCCTTATATCCGTCATGAACAGAAAGAACGTCGAAAGTTCATCCCCCATATACAACATTTATTGACTTTTTGAGTTTTATGTGTTAAAGTTTTTATAGTTTTTACCGTTAAAGTAACGAAGTGAATATTCTTTTTATCTTCACTTTTGTATGATTTAACGGAAATAAAAAAAGAAAGGGAGAAATTATGAAACTCATTGTCCTGATTATCTACTTTGCTATCTTGATCGGCATCGGATTTTACTGCCGAAAACACGCAACTGATGTCAATGGATTTGTCCTGGGAGGTCGTTCCGTAGGCCCGTGGCTGACGGCTTTCGCTTACGGCACCTCCTATTTTTCTGCTGTGGTGTTCGTCGGTTACGCCGGACAGTTCGGCTGGCGTTTCGGCATCGCCGCCACCTGGGCCGGTATTGGAAATGCCATCCTCGGCTCTCTTCTGGCCTGGATGATCCTGGGACGACGGACGAGGGTCATGTCGCAGCATCTGGATTCTGCCACCATGCCGCAGTTTTTCGGACAGCGGTTTGACAGTCCGTCCTTAAAAATTGCAGCGTCCGCCATTATTTTCGTATTTCTGATCCCCTATACGGCATCCCTGTACAATGGACTGTCCCGCCTTTTCGGAATGGCCTTCCATATTGATTATTCTGTCTGCATCATCATCATGGCTGTGCTTACCGCCATCTACGTGATTGCCGGCGGATATATGGCCACCGCCATCAATGATTTCATCCAGGGAATTATCATGCTGGTGGGAATCGTCGCCATCGTGGCGGCTGTGATCAGCAGCAAAGGAGGTTTTACCGCTGCCCTTGACGGACTGGCGCGGGTCACCGACGAGAGCGTCTCCACCACGCCGGGCATCTTTGCTTCCTTCTTCGGCCCTGAGCCGCTGAACCTGATGTTCGTGGTGATCCTCACATCCCTTGGTACCTGGGGGCTTCCGCAGATGGTCCAGAAGTTCTACGCCATCCGGGATGAAGATTCGATCAAAAAGGGAACCTTTATCTCCACTATTTTTGCTCTGATCGTGGCCGGCGGATGCTATTTTCTCGGCGGATTCGGCCGCCTGTTCTCTGATCAGATCAACATTGCGACTGGTGGATACGATTCCATCATTCCGACTATGCTGGAAAATTTAAGTCCGGCCCTGATCGCTCTGACGGTGATCCTTGTGTTATCCGCTTCCATGTCCACCCTCTCCTCCCTGGTCATCGCGTCCAGTTCCACACTGACCATTGACTTTATCCGGGACATTTTCTTTAAGAAAATGAGAGATGAGCGGCAGGTGCTGATCATCCGGGTGCTCATCGTGGTCTTCATTGCCATCTCTGCCATCCTGGCTCTCGTTCAGTATAAGAGCAATGTCACCTTTATCGCACAGCTCATGGGGATTTCCTGGGGAGCTCTCGCCGGTGCTTTTCTGGCGCCATTCCTGTACTCCCTGTACTGGAAGCGCACTACCAAAGCAGCCTGCTGGGTATCTTTCCTTTTCGGCTGTATCCTGATGGTCGTGGATATGGTTGTCCCGTCTGTCCTGCCGGCCTTCATGCAGTCGCCGATCAACTGCGGTTCCATCGCCATGCTGGCCGGACTCATCCTCGTTCCGGTAGTCAGCCTTCTGACGCCAAAACCAGAGAAAAAGCTGATGGAAGAAATCTTCTCCTGTTATGAGAAAACAAATGTGGTAGAGCAGAAAACTGCTCTTGGAAAATAGGCAGATACAGCAATAAAATACTGAACAATAAGACACTTAACAGATAAGGGGCGAAACCGATATTGGTTTCGCCCCTGTCATTTTTTATGATATTTCTTATCCCCGGTTCTGCTGCGCTACCAGATGCTCCGCACCGTATTTTTTGCGAAGAGCCGGTTTTTCAATCTTGCCGGTGGCGTTTCTCGGCACATCGGCAAAGATAATCTTCTTCGGACGTTTGTACCGCGGCAGTTTCTTGCAATAATCATCAATCTCTTCCTGGGTGCATTCCATACCATCTTTTACGGAAATAATGGCGCCGGTTATCTCTCCCAGCCGTTTGTCCGGCAGACCGATGACTGCCACATCTTTCACCTTATCATAGGCGCTTAAGAAGTTCTCAATCTGTACCGGATAAATGTTCTCTCCACCGCTGACGATAACGTCTTTCTTTCTGTCTACCAGGAAATAAAATCCGTCTTCATCCTGCATAGCCATATCGCCGGTAAACAGCCAGCCGTCCCTAAGCGTCTGGGCTGTGGCCTCCGGATCGTTGTAATAGCAGGTCATCAGTCCAGGCCCCTTCACGCAGAGCTCGCCGACCTCTCCCTGTCTGACCGGATTACCATCCTCATCCACGATCCTGCATTCCCATCGGTAACCCGGAACACCGATGGCGCCCACCTTGTCAATATTCTCCACGCCCAGGTGCACACATCCCGGACCAGTGGATTCGGAAAGACCGTAGTTGGTATCATACTGATGATTCGGGAAATATTCTTTCCAGTGCTTGATCAGAGATGGCGGCACCGGCTGCGCACCGATGTGCATCAGTCTCCACTGGTCAAGCTCATAGTCAGAGAGCTTGATCTCTCCCCGGTCCAGGCTGTCCAGAATATCCTGAGCCCACGGAACCAGCAGCCAGACGATGGTGCAGTGTTCCTTGGACACCGCATCCAGAATAATCTCCGGCGTCGTTCCTTTTAAGAGGACCGCCTTGCTTCCTGCGTAAAGACTTCCCATCCAGTGGAACTTCGCCCCGGTGTGATACAGCGGCGGAATACATAAGAAAACGTCATCCCGGCTGGTGCCATGATGCTTCTGTTCCATCTGCGCTGCCTGCATCAGACTCTCATGATTATGTAAAATCGCCTTTGGGAATCCGGTGGTTCCGGAAGAAAAGTAGATGGCAGCGTCGTCATCATCCTCCAGACGGATAAGCGGCGGCTGGCTGGAACAGTCTGCCACCAGCTCCATATAGCTCTCAGCGAAGGTCGGACAACCGTCTCCCACATAAATGAGAAGGCGTCCCTTGCTCAGTTCTTCCTCGATGGATTCGATTCGTCCGATAAATTCCGGTCCGAAAAATAAAATGTGAACTTCCGCCAGGTCGGCGCAGTACTGTATCTCTTCTGCGGAAAAACGGAAGTTAAACGGCACCGCAATGGCTCCTGTCTTTAAAATGCCAAAATAAATCGGCAGCCATTCCAGGCAGTTGAACATGAGGATCGCCACACGGTCTCCCTTCTGAATGCCGCGGCTTAAAAGCATGTTAGCTACCCGGTTCGCCTTCTCGTCAAAAATACTCCATGTAATCTCTCTCCGGTATGGCATCGGAGAAGTCTGCTGTACCAGATCATATTCTTTCCAGGTGGTCTTTCTCGTGTCTTTCATTGTCGGATTCAGCTCTACCAGCGCCACCTCATCTCCGTAAAGCTTGTGATTCCGTTCCAGTAAATCCGTAACAGGCATGTTCTTTCCCTCTTTATCGCTTTAAATTTCAATACTTTTTCAATTTTATTTGTTAAAGTATTTCGCTTATGTTAAAATAACATATCGGGCATGAAAAGTCAACCGCAGCACCCTCTCGTTGACAGATTCTGCTTTTTCCACTATCATAAAATAAACATAACAGTTCTGGCAGGCGCATGGCTGAACTGTTACAAACAAACTATAGAAAAGAGGTACAGTTTTATGTTAAACGAAAGAATGGTCGAACTGGGAACACAGCGTTCCGTTATTCGTGAACTTTTTGAATTTGGTAAAATGCGCGCCGCTGAAATCGGTGCTGAAAATGTTTTTGATTTCTCCATCGGTAATCCGAGTGTTCCGGCACCGGACGCTGTCAATGAAACAGCCATGAAGCTCATCAAAGAAATGGATCCTGTTGTTCTTCACGGCTATACCAGCGCCCAGGGTGACGCCGGCGTCCGTCAGACGATTGCAGATTCCATCAACCGACGGTTCGGAACTGCCTTTGGCGCCGACAACCTTTACATGACCGTAGGCGCCGCTGCAGCCCTCTGCTGCTGCCTGAACGGTATATGCAATCCGAAGGATGAAGTGATCGTTTTCGCTCCGTATTTCCCGGAATATAAGGTATTCATTGAGGGAGCCGGTGCATCCATGACACTGATCCCGGCTGATACCGAGGCCTTCCAGATTGATTTTGACGCTTTCGGGGCAGCTTTAAATCCAAACACCAAAGCAGTCATCATCAACTCCCCGAATAACCCGAGCGGCGCTGTTTATTCTGAAGAGACCATCCAAAAACTTTCCGCCATGCTCACCGCCAAATCCGAAGAATACGGTCATCCGATTTATCTGA
>ERZ1643250.610-NODE-610-length-36703-cov-8.646693_pt1 | contig 36703 bp, 39 predicted proteins | sample MGYA00579262_ERZ1643250 | MGnify/ENA primary metagenome ERZ1643250 (study PRJEB29033, sample SAMEA4952265) | chicken gut metagenome | biome: Broiler Chicken; feature: Gastrointestinal Tract; material: Caecum | place: Ireland | collected 2018 | study: Broiler...
AGTCCTTGTCGAATGAAAGGGGCGAACAATTTAACCCGTCCATATAGAATTCTTCTCGAAGAAGTTTATTACCATATTCATCCAGGATTGGTTTTCCGGTTTCTTCATCATGCTGATACAGCAGATAATTCAGAGCATCAGAATAATTTGCGTTTCTGCTCTTGATGTGTTTAAGGATCGCCATCTACTTCACCTGCCAACTTTAATACTTCTTTCCTGAGTTTAAACAATTCGGAAATACAGTGGCGGATTTCTTCTTCCATTGCCAATGATCTTTCTCCTCCGGTGTTAAAATACCGGGCAATCTGATTGAGGTTGGAACCGATTTTTCCATATTCCCCTAAAAGTTCTCTCAGGATTTTCATATCCGCAACAACTTCATAGTGAACATGGATTTTTTTCTCCAAAAATAATTTTCGCAAATACTCCGATCTGGACAGCCCTGCCGTGGCAGCGTGCTGATTTAGGATCTCAAGTTCGATGTCTGTAACTTTCATGCAGACAATGTTTTTGTGGTGATTTTTTTCTGATTTTTTCTTACGTGGCATACTCCTCCCTTCCCTTCAGTTATGTTTTTTCCACGAAGTGGAACCACTGAAACAAGTCAGCTGTCCCTTCTGACGTTGTTCAGCGATGCGCCCACATTTTGTGGAAGCCAGACGACATCAAAAGATGTCTAAATCGAGGGTATGGGGAAATCGAAATCCCCATCAAGATCGCGACCCGGAAGGAATGTCAAAATCCATAAAATGGATTTCGGTATTACCCGGGTGGATCTTGCTCTAGAAAATTCAAACCCTCTCACTACTCACATTGTTTTATATTGGAAATACAGTGTAGAAAAGAAAAAAGAATAGTAAAATGAATATAAATGTTACATAAAAAAAGAATATACTGGGAAAAAGAATGCTAAATCATATATATTTTATTCATCTTCTTCATCAAAAGAGTATTCATTCAGTTCTGGAAAATCAAGAAATTCAGCCAAAGTCATATTAAATGCAAGTGCAATTTTGTGTAAAGTACGCGCTTTTGGATTATGAGTTTGTCCTCGGACAATATTGTCTAAAGTGGATTGTTTAACTCCACTCATTGCAGATAACTTATAGATGCTGATTCCACGTTGAGAGCAGAGAGATTTTATTCTCTGTACATACAAATCAGAGTACTCCATAGTATTCCTCCATATAGCCATATTTTACCCGTAGATGGGTATGGCTTTATGGTAGCAGAGAAATTAATTGACTATACCCGTATACGGGTTGACATTGGGTTGAAAATATAGTATTTTTAAAGAACCCGTATACGGGTATAAAAAAGCAGCCTCCTACAAAAAAGAGGCTGCTGATTTTATTGATTTTCGTAGAGTATCTTACTCTAATATAGAAAGCGCCGACCTCCTGAATTAATCTGGATGTCGGCATTTTCTGACGATATTAACTGACGGCGAATAAGGAAGAAAGTTTCTGCATATTCTCCTTTTTTAATTCCATAGATGGATGTACATATCGATCCATAGTAATCGTTACATTTGCATGGCCTAAAATTTCGCTGAGACTTTTTATATCGAATCCAACCTCAACACATCTGGTAGCAAATGTATGTCTCAAGGCATGAAAATTTACTTGTCGAAGATCTGCTTGCTCAAGAACACGTTTGAAATGCAACTGCATTGTTCGGGGCTCAAGATAGTGTTCTTCTGTACCAGTAACCAAATATCCTTTTTTCGTTATAGAAGCATCTTTTAATAACTGCACCACATTGCTTGGTATTGGTATCGTCCTGATTGAGCATTTGCTTTTTGGTGTCATAATCAAGACCGCTGTCTTTTTATTCGGATTGTTATGTATCTGTATCCTTTGGATAATTTGATGTATGTAAATCGTTCCATTCTCTAAAGAAATATCATCCCACTTTAATGCACATAATTCTCCTATGCGCAGCCCGGTAAAAAGGCATAAAAAAATACCGATGTTCCTCTCATTTCGGTGCTGCAGTAAGTATCGACATAATGTTTCTTGTTCTGAGCGGCAGAGAATACACATCTCTTTTGCGGACTGTTTGATTGAGAATTCCCTCCCGGAGCATTTAACCGGATATCCAATACTGGCTGCGTAAGAAAGCAATCTTCTGATCAAAGATAAGACATCCCCAACTGTTTTGGCGGACAGACCATGCCCTTTTTTTCCGCCATACTCTAACAAGTGATTGCATTTGCTTTGCAAGACTTCTGCAGTTAATTCAGAAATCTGTATTTCATTAAGTTCCGATATGATATAGGAATGGATTAGATTCTGGTATTTATTATAGGTAGACTGTTTAATTTGCGGTCGAATTGATTCTAACCAAATTTTAGATAACACTGAAAAATAATAACCCTCATCTGTCAAATCCGCCTTCATCAATATATCACCGCTGTTTGATACTTCGGTTAATCTCTCCAGTCTTTTCTTTTTTACCTCCGCATAAGTTTTCCCATAAACATAGCCATATAGAGCTTTTCCTTCGTTTGACCTTCCTTTTACATACCGTCCCTCCCATCGGCCGTCTTTACGTCTGTATATATTTTCGCCCTTTCTTGGCATAGGCGTCTGCCCCCTTTCTGACTATAATTTTGACGGCGATTTTCTCTTTGCTCTACTGAAAAATGCATATATTTAGTCATTTTTAACGTTTTTTCGCATTGATCTACTAAATTCAACCTGTTAAAATGCAAGACTTATTGACAAATAAAACGACATTTTATATCATTATTACATAGTGGATTAATAATTTGGCGTATTTTGTCATTGCTTGGAGTAAGATACTCTACGAAAATTATGGCCTGATAATTAACTACTTTACAGAGCAATGAAGTGAGGTGCATTATTAGTGATCAACCAACAGATTAAAGCAGAGCTAATGGAAAAATTAAGAGTGGAACTCCCTGTACTTCGCGCCAGGCTTGGAATTTCACAAGAAAAGGCAGCGGAGATAATAGGAATCAGCCGACAGACCTATAATGCTATAGAGACAGGAAAAAGGGAAATGACATGGCCGATCTTCTTATCGATGGTCGCTTTCTTTCAAAACAATGAACAGACAGATCAAATGCTGAAGCAAATTGACGAATTTGAGGAAAAAACGCGACGTGTACTGAATTCTGAAAGCTTAGATAGGTGAGCGTTTAAAGAATAATAGTGGGGGTGGAGTGAAGAGAGATGAGATGTGAAAGCTGTCATAGCGAATGGAAAACATCTGATGGTAAAACATATATTTTTTGCCCTTTCTGCCAGAAGCCGATTGTTCCCATTCAAGAGGAATTTAAAACGATGGAAGATGCTCTTTGTTATCTTACACGGCAGTATACACCTGAAATCCTTGAAGATAAACAAACGATTCTTCAATTCATCGATACTTTTTTGCCTACAAAAAGACGTGAACGTAATTTTTTAAATATAGCATATACCAGTGGACTCGTAAAAGCGGTGCTTTCCAGAAAAAATGATACAGTTGAACAGCAACAAGCATTTCTCCAACAATCCATTGAAGAACTGCAGAATGTTTATGGGATTTCAGAAGAATGGGCGAATTATATAATGAGTAATATTGCCTTGAGTCTGGATGTCCCATTCCGGAGTCGTAATTCAAGTATACAGAGACAAATGGATGCTGAAAAGGGAGACGTGTATGCGCAATTATCATTGGCTTTAGATTACTTGAATCACGAAGAAATAGAGAACTATCTTCATTGGATCCGTATTGCAATAAAAAACGGCTCCACAGAAGCTGAATTTCATTATGGGAAATACTTGTGTCAACAAAATAGTGATAGAGACAAAGGAATCCAGTTTTTAATGGATGCTGCTGAGAAAGATAATATGGATGCAATTTGCTATATGGCAAGAAATATTATGTCCTTGTCAGCAATAAATCAAAATAAAATTGCAAATTTCGTCGGGAAAATCGGTTCGGCCGACGATTTGTTGTCTGTACAACAACTGATAGATTTGTCTTACTATTTTGAGAATCAAAATAACTTGGATTCAGCGATATCTGTGCTTGAAAATGCATATGCAAAAGAGCCCTCCGTATCTTGGAATCGTTATGTAGAAGTGCTGGAAAAGCGATCCGATTCCATGGACCATATAACAATTGGCAAGGTATATCGTCAAGTAGCAGAAACAGGTAATATAAGCGCAATCAAAGCTTTGGCAGCGTATATTGAAAATAAATCGTCATCTGCTGATGATATAAAAACAGCTTTATACTGGTATAAAATTGCGGCGGATGCTGGGGATCTGTCATCTCAGCTTCGTCTAGCCAAAGCTTATGAAACAGGAAAGCAAACAAAACAAGATATTAAGAAAGCAGCAGAATGGTATGAAATTGCCGCCGCAAATGGTTCTTCTGAAGCCTATCAAAAAATCAGCTTTAAGAGCCCGCACTGCATCCGAAAAAACGTATCCTTGATACTGGAAGATGACAGCATCATTGAATGTAACGTGCAAGGTTTCTTATCCGAACATGGAGATGATTATTTGATAGTTGCCGATCCAGATACTGATGAAAGTGTTCCTTTGCTATATCGAGAAATCGGCACGGACGGAGATTTCGAAGTAGAACCACTTGAGGAAGAGCAGGAAGATGCTATTCTTCAAGCTTTTCGGAGAAAAAAACGATGGCTGTAGGATATGACGGGTTGTTACCCGGGGAGAAAAAACATTACAGTAAAATTTATCATGCGATTCTCAGTGGTGATGGTTCAGTGACACTTTTGGGGGTCTTCAAAATGGATATACTAGAAAAAATTATTATAGCTCTCAAATATGATCATATTGAACTCTTTTACGTTGATTTCCAGCGAATTAACTGTGCTATCGCACCGATTGGAATGATTTATTATATACACTATATAGTCCGTTCGGATGTACGTACAATTATGAATCAGAATATGGAAAACTGGATTTCAGAAGCAATGAGGGAAATGCAACTGACGGGAAACGAAAACGAAGCAGCTATCTATAGAAAAGCGCACAATTACCTCATCCGAAATATAGAGTATGACTATGATGCACTCCAAAATCCGGATGCATATCCAGAGTCTTTTACAGTACAAGGTATTTTTGAACGGAAAAGGGCTGTATGTGAAGGGATCTCCAAAGCTTTTAAGTTATTATGTGACCGGGCTGGCGCAGGTAATGTTTATGTTGTTGAGGGAACCTCATCAAGAGAAGGATTTGGAAGTTCAATTCCACACGCATGGAATATAGTAGGATTTGGTGCTGTATACAGTCATGTGGATGTGACTTGGGACTTAGGTTCCAGCAAAGTCTGCCGGCATAACAGATATGATTATTTTATGATCCCGGATGACTGGATTGAAATAGATCATACCTATACAAGCTGTATTCAATGCCGAACATGCGATCAATCGTATTTTGTACAACAGCACAGTCTGATCGCCGGCAATAGAACACTAAAAGAATTTATAGAAAAAAAGATACAACAAAAAAATTCTTTTCTGTATTTCAAAGTCGTCGGGAAAAATGGTGTTCCAGACGATATAGATAATAAGATACAAAATTTAGTGTTTGAAATGATCAGACAATACTCGCAAGGGACTTATTCTTTGGAAATGGCACATAATAAGGCCCAGCATATATACTTCTACAAAATCAATTATTAACAGGTGGTGATTACATTGAGCAGTGAGTTGCAACGAGCAGATAAAGGAATTGTTGGTTTCTTAAAATCTCTGACTATGACAGATACGGATCGGGCGAATGCAGCAAATCGAAGTGTTATAGAATACCAACCATGTGCGGTTGATGCCTTTTTTGAGCCTAATCGTGGAGTCTATAATGCTGTTGTATCTGGTGGCGAAAACAGGATGCGAGTGAATGCTCTGGTGGCTCAGGCAATATGTGCAATAGAAAACAATTTTCCAGTCATAATTCTCCACGAAGGAAATTATGAACTAGAAAGTCAAATGAGAAACACCTTTACAAGTAGCGGCAGATACTTAGAAATTAGTAATCGTACTCCCTGCTTTGAACCGTTCTATTCCTTGAATGAATTGGAGATTGCAAACCAGATTTTGGAGACTGCACCCAAGGAGTATGATATCAGATTTAGTGCTCGTTACTACATAGAAGGTGTGAGTGAATATTTGAATAAGAGTGGAAAACGTCTCTCGTTTAAATTATTTTCTACTTGTCCCCACGCATTGCTCTTTGATAAGGTAGAAGATTTGCGTATGCAGGGTAAAATCTCTGATGCAGAAGAACAGGAGATTAAATCCAAGCTGATGATGGGACAAAGTGAAAACTATAAGTTAGATACTTATATGGCAAGTCTCAAAATGGAGATGGCCAATTTAATGTATGTTCCCAGAAATGGACAGCAGCCTACCAACATTATCAGTGCTTTGAGCCAGAAGTCAGTTTTATGCGTAGACCTAACGTCTGCAACGAATAAATTACTGCTCAATACACTTGTATTTCAACTGAAATTAGCACTCACAAAAGGGATTCGATATACATTACTCATAGATTCGATTCCCCTTAACGCCAATGACTCTTATACTGCTTTTTTAAAAGCACACTCAGATAGGATTTGCACGATGATCTCATCAGATGATTTCTATTCTATGATGGGGGGAGATGAACGGGCTTTTGCTACGCTGATAGGCAATAGTCAGATTACTGTCGTGATGTCTCATTCATCGGGGAATAGTGCGATGAAATGGGCAGAGGTATTCGGTCAATATGATAAGTACGAAACATCCTATTCCAGATCAAAAGGATCTAGTAGGAGAACTCCATTTTCTCTATTTGCAAGCCCACATCAATCCAGTTCTGTTAGCATTAGCGAACGACGAGAATATATTGTCAAACCGGAAGCAATTATGAGAATGGGGTATGGAGAAGCCTATGTTTTGTCTGCTGCCAGAGGAGAGTTAGCGCATCTGATTTTAAACGGTTAACGGTGTTTATGCCATTATGGCTAAGATAGACACAATTCAGAATGGAAGGAGGAAGCACTATATGAAGAAGTTTACATTTCCGCAGATGGTTGTTCTGAAGAAGAGTACCAGAACCGCAGCATACGGTCCGGAAAATCCGTATCACTGCACATTTAAATCTTGCTGCTATCAGGGCAAGTGATTCTACCGGCCAATCATAATTTGGCAGCATATTTGAGCAAATGTCTCTCGTAGAAGCACCAAGAATATGTGTCCTTCTGCGAGAGACAAATAAAAAATCATAAACTACCGTTTATGAAAGGGAGGAAGATATGAAGCAAAATCCTGATTTAATTTTGAGAGAAATCTATGGGAAAAGCATTCTCATGCCGATTAGATATAATGAAGCAAGTAATGATCCGATCTATTTTAACGAAGTGGCCGCATTAATTTGGAAATTATCAGATGACGCAAAGGATCCTGCGGATTTGTTAGATGCCGTCTGTAAATCATATAATCTGGAAACTGATTCTGCAGAAGCTGCTGCGGTAGAAGGCTTTATCAACCAGCTGATGGAAAGCAAGCTGATTCTGGAAGAGTAAGGGAGGGAAAAGAGAAATGGCTGACCGTTATTGTATGCATAACCAGCTTATGAATGACTTTATCGATGATAATTTTGAAGGCATCCGGGCTCCTTTTACAGCCGGTTTTGAACTAACTGCTAAATGCAACTTGAATTGTGTTCATTGCTACGCAAAGCCAGATCGAACTCATCAGGATTTTACATTGGACGAGTTTAAATCAATCTTTGATACTCTGGTAGATCGCGGATTATTAGACTGTTATTTCACAGGCGGTGAGATTTTTACTCGCCCTGATTTTGAAGAGATGTTTGTATATGCAAAGAAAAAAGGAGTCTTAGTATCGCTTCTTTCTAATATTACTCTCTTGAATCAGCATCATATTGATCTCTTCAAAGAGTATCCTGTAGAAGTAATCAGTACTTCCATGTATGGCTATTCGGAAGAATCTTATGAAAAAGTCACCGGGGTGAAAGGGAGTTTCCGAAAATTCATGGATGCATTGGAATTGCTCCAGAAGAATGATATTAAATATGAATTGAAATTCGTAGCAATGGAGCAGAACATAGACGATCTTTATAAGGTAAGAGACTTTGGAAATAAACTTGGTGTACCGATGGTCGTTATATTGGACGTCCATCCTATGAGCGATGGCTCCATGGAACCGGTATCTTTCCGACTGACACCTGAAGCGGCTTTCGACTTCGATATCCAGGACAAGGGAAGAAATCAGTTCTGGAAAGATGTGGCGAAAGATCTCCTGACTGGAGAAATCGAACTGCGCCCGCAACGGACAATTCAGAGATTTGGAGAGGGTTATTTGTATCCCTGCTCTATTGCAAATCAACATGTATTTATTACATCTGATTTGAAAATGCAAGGCTGTGTCAGAGCTTCGTATAGAAAGTTTGATCTGAGAAAGGGAAGCTTTGATGAAGGTTGGGAGTATCTGCAGAAAGAGTTTGTAGATAAAAAATCAACACCTAAGTACAAATGTAACTCATGTGAAAATATTAGATTCTGTGAACACTGTGTTGCCAATTTTATGCTCGCCTACGGAGATGAAGAACATGTCGATCCGTTCTTCTGCCGGGTGGCCGAGTTGAGGAGAAATTTCGTTGAAGAGGAAATCAAAAGATTGGCGAAAGGCAATTAGTGCTTCAATTTGGGAGGCAAAACAATATGGATATCAATGAACCAATTTCATATAGATGGACACTTGGATGGGATGAGGGAATGGTTAGCCCAAGGCCGACTGTGAATCGTTTGCTGAAAGCGATGATTGAAAAAAATGCGAATGAAATGGAGCGTTTGTTTCAGCAGGGAGCCAGTTTGAAGAAGACAGACAAAGAGACGCTTCAGCGTGTCTTGTACCATGTATTAGATGATTATGATGTTATTGCTTGCTTAGTAAGGCATGGATTTACGTCCCGGTATGGTGCCATGATAAGAAGGTCTGATTATTATGCAGACGACGAGTGCTGGAGCCCCTATGGATACGGAAGCGGACTGCCAGGCAGAGCATGGTCAATGAAATCGTATAAGGTACTAAAACTACTGGTAGATCAGGGGTTCGAAAAAATGTCTTTCTCTATCAAGGATCAGTTTTATGATGCGGAAGAGTTGAGCTATCAAAGAGAAGAAATAGATGTAGTAAAAATATTCCTTGAAAACGGTCGTCTTATTACATATTACGATTTATATTTTCGAAATTACCCAGATAATAAGATTACCAAATTTTTGCAAGGGCATCCGGTTATTAAACGACGATCTGCTTTGTTGGATCCATGTCTATTTAGCGAAGTACCTGAACCACAACTTGTTAAAGTTGGATTTTTTGGTGGAAAAGCAGCTCGGGAAAAGAATGAACGAATTCTTGCTGACCATGCGGATAGAATTAATGCACAAAGAACGTTTATTAAGCAGATTGGCTTAGATACTTGGAAAAAGGAAATAAAAGAAAACGAAGAATTTTCTGCAATAGCAGCAGAGATGGCAGAAGAGATTAGAAGAAATAGAACCAAACATTAGACAAGATATAAACTCTGCTTGTTTTACGCAGAGATTTATACAGTAAAACAGGATATATTCCTCGGTATTATATGCATAAAAGGAGGAAATCAATTAATGGAAAAGAAGTTCAAACCAGGCGACAGAATTGATTGTAAAGGTTCTCCAATCAAAGTCGTGAAATGGTTAGCTGAAGGAGGACAAGGTGACGTCTATGTCGTCGAACAGCTTGGACAGCAGAAAGCGCTAAAATGGTATAAACCAAATGGGATGGGAAAAGATCCCAAAGCTTTTTATGAAAATTTGAAGCACAACTACATCAAACAGTCACCAGACAAAAATGTGTTTCTTTGGCCGGAAGATATTACGGAATGGGTTGATGGTTCCTTTGGTTATGTTATGCCACTGCGTCCGTCAGGATATTATGAAGTTGGAGATTTTCTTCTGACAAAAGTTAGGTTCAAATCCATGAAGACTATTATCGACGCGGCTCTTAATATTGTCAGCGCATATCGTATTCTTCATAACAACGGATATTGTTATCAGGATCTGAATGACGGAAACTTTTTCATCAATCCTGATACGGGACGTGTACTCATTTGTGATAATGACAATGTGGCGCCGGATGGAACACATACAGGTATCATCGGCAAGCCAGGTTATATTGCTCCAGAAATAATTTTGGGTCAGAAGGAAGAAGATCGATCCAAAAGGAAAATGCCAGATACATATAGTGACCGTTTTTCCATGTCGATCATCATCTTTATGCTGTTTTGTTTGACAAGGCCATTAGAGGGAAAGAGAACTCTGGGCGATACGCCCAGGACGGAACGATTAATGGAGCAAGTATACGGTTCAGATCCCCATTTCATTATGGAGGATATCAATCATCCTAAATATGGTCCAGATAGTGTAGCGCAGAAGAATGTATTCCGCTTATGGGATGCTTTACCTACATACATGAAAGACTTCTTTTTAAATGCCTTCAGCCAAAAGGCAATAAAGAATCCAGGTGCAAGGCCGACGGAACTTAGCTGGTTACAGGTGCTTGTCCGTTTTAGAAGCGAAATTATTCGTTGTCAATGTGGCGTTGAAATATTGACAGAAAATGGAAAATCTACTGTATGCGGTAAGTGTAAGAGGCAGATCCATATTCCATATCGTCTGAGTTTTACTGGCTGTAACTATAAGATTCCTGGCATGCCAGATAGCCGAATTTACAGGTGTCAGCTTGGACCTTGCAACGCCAATGAAGCTCTGACTCCAGTTGGACGGGTTCTTGCCAACAAATCTAATCCGAATCAGTTAGGCATTCGAAACCTGACGCAAAAATATTGGAATGCGGAAACACCGAGCGGTAAAGACCGTAAAGTTGCGCCACAAGAAATTGTGCCATTAAAAAATGGTATTAAATTATGGATTGAGTCCGAAACGATTACAATCGAAGATAATTAAGGAGGAAAGATTAAATGGGTAACACAGTTGATATGAATGAATTAGAACCTGTAGCACGTCCATTACTCCCGATCTTTTTTGTACTGGATACATCAGGAAGTATGACCGGACAGCCTATTAGCATGCTCAATCATGCAATGGAGGAAGTAATCAATATTCTTGGGAACTTTGCAGCTTCCAACGCTGATGCATTACTCAAAATTGGAGTTCTTCAGTTTAGTTCAGGTGCAAAATGGATGCAGCCAAAAGGCCTCGAAGAATTTGGAGATTTTGTCTACAATCCATTGAGCGCCGGTGGTTTGACTGATATGGGCGCAGCTTTGGATGAACTGGATCAGAAGCTTTCTCGCAGATCTTTCCTTGTCTCAACAACAGGAAGATGTAAACCTATCATTATTTTCATGACGGATGGGCAGCCAACTGACGATTGGGAAAAAGCTTTAAAAAATATTAGCGAAAATAACAAGTGGTATCAGAATTCTATTAAGATTGGCTTTGCTGTTGGAGATCAGGCAAACACCTCAATTTTGTCACAGATTGTTGGAAATTCTGAGGCGGTAATCCAGACATCAGATCTTGCTACCTTCAATATTCTTCTCCAGAAAGTGGCTATCAACAGTGCTATGATAGGTTCTAAGTCCCATATAGCTGGTGACAATCCAAGTGGAGAAGATATTGTAAAAGACACTATCGAAGAAACAGGACAAACAGATGCCAAGACTGCTGGAGATATGGGTGTTACCGTGACACCGCCTCCTACTGATACAACAACGTCTGACCCAGATCCATGGGGATCTGATGACTGGGATTGACCTTTTTTATAGAAGGATGAACTTATGAGTGATAAATTATTTACATTTCACAATACTGTGATTGGATATCGCCATATCAATGAGGAGATTCCTTGCCAAGATAGTTCAACTTCTTACGCAGCAGATGATGGTAGCTTCCAGGTAATTGCTGTAGGTGATGGGCATGGAGATCCTGCCTGTCACCGCAGTGCCAAGGGCTCAGAATTTGCTGTTACCGTAGCTGAGAAGTGCCTTGTCGAATTTGGAAAAGCAATTGCTGCGGGTGATATGGATTTTTCTTCACCCAGACAAAGGCGCGACTGTATCGAGCAGCTGACAAATACGATAATTTCCAAATGGAATGGAACAATCCGCAACGATCTACTGGAGAATGAAGTCAATGACGAGGATTTAAACGAAGCCGGCTTATACGAAGTTGCCTACCGGGAGGGACGTAGGCTCGAACATCTCTACGGTACCACGCTTATAGCTGCGCTTAGGGTAAGCCATTATCTGGTCTTAATTCATCAAGGCGACGGTCGATGTGATGTATTCTATGATGACGGAACTGTAGATCAACCAATTCCATGGGATAACAGATGCAAAGGATCCGTAACCACATCTATGTGTGATGAAGATGTATTCCAAAGCATTCGTTCAACTGTAATTGATACAGACGAGCGAAAGGTTGTCGCTTGTTATATAGGAAGTGACGGCGTTGAAGATTCCTATTACGATAATGAAGAGACGCAGTTAGGAACACATCGGTTTTATATGGATCTCTCTTGCAAACTTCATGAGATAGGCATAGAGGGATTTTCAAAATACTTGGATGACTTTTTACCTGAATTCAGCCGAACAGGAAGTGCTGACGATATTTCAGTTGCAGGTATTGTTGATCTTGAAGCAATTACTGGTCTGATTGATGGTTATAAGAGATCAATAGAGCAATATGATTATAAACAGGCATTGCATAAACGGTGGGAAGAAACAAATGCAAAACTGATTTCTATGACCAGAAAGCATGGCTTATTGCAACAGCAGATTATTGATGCTGAACAAAACCTCAAGGCGACGACAGAGGAAAAGCAGAAGCTTGAGGATAAATTACAGCAGCTTTTATCCAAGAGGGACAGATTATCAAAACGGGCAGAAGCGGCTAAGACAGAGCTTGAAGATTATCGCAGAGAAGCACAAGATGCAAAAAATTCTGTCGAAGAGAAGTATCAAGTGATTACCTCTGCTATTCGTCTGTTTGTGGATGAGATTACGGCTGGCTATTCGAAAAAAGAGACTGCTTATAGTCATATGCTGGAAAAGGTACTGGAATACAACAATCATATTAAGGAACTGGAGGCTTTGGTATCTCAGCAAGACAGAGCAGTGGAAGAGCAAAAGCAAAAGTTATCAACGGCACAGGAAGAATTTGAGCAGTACGACAAACAATATAATACTCTGTCTGAGGAACTCAACGAAGTACAAATCAAAATAAATGAGCTTACCTCTGAGGAGTGATAAATGTGACATATAAATTAGAACAGTATGAGATATGCCTTTTACAGGCGATAAATTGTCAGCTTGATTCACTCTATAGCGCCGAAATAGCAATGGAATTACGTCAAATCCTTTTGCAAGCAATATCCAGCGGACAAATTGATGCGGATCAGGTAAAACGCCTTAAAGAATTGCTCGTTCAGTTTGATACGTATACCCAGGATGAATCATCACCTACTGAAGAGGATGAAGAATTCTATGCGGAATGGCCAGAATGGAAAGCTGTTGAAAATGCGAATATAAAGCGTAAAATCATGTTTCTACATCATCATCTATCCAATTGGTTGATAACCCAATATGTGGTGTATCAAAAACAACTTATGCATAGACCTTCCAAAGGTATTAATAAAGTACTTGATCCGATTATCGGTATTGATCGTGAATATTAAAAATGGAGGTATCACAATGGCAAACAGTAATGATGCAAAAAGAGCTGCATTTATGCAACGCATCAAAGTTAATCAGAGCAGTCAGCAGCAAGCTGCTGCAAAAAGGGCACAAGTATCCAGCAATAATGCCAGCAATAGCGGCAATAAAGGCGAGGCGCCGCAACGTCAACGTTCTTTAGAACGTGGCCGCGGCAACGAAAGGTAAGAAAAACAAGAGAGTAGGGAGGAAGTAGGTATGTTAGAAATTATAGTAATTGCTTATACTGCATGGGCGGTTTACTCCGGCTATCAGGTTATTTCTGGAAGAAATGAGTGGCTGGATCGGAGAGCGCCTGCCAATATTGCAGTAAAGGTTGTTTTGAGTCTTGTCGTTGGATACTTCATTGCAGCCTTTTATCTGATCTATTTGATTCTGAAATTCCTTGGCTTTATGTCAAGAATGTAAATTATTAGAAGCTACTGGAAAAAAGCTTGTGTCTAAAATATAGGATGGGCGCTTCCAGGCGCCCTTCTGTTTTAAAGAGGTGTCCAAATGGGTGTTGGAAAAACAGTTCTTCAAGGTTCTACCGTTTCAAAAAACGCATTACCACAAATGCCAGAAAGACCGGCTTTAATTTTAAAAGGCGAGTTTAATGGAAGACCAGCTTATTTCGGTGTGGATGAAGATTTAATCAGCAAACATATGCTTCTCGTAGGTGGCACCGGTTGTGGCAAAAGTACACTTTTTTACCACATCATTAAACAATTAAAAAGTAAGATGACAGCAGATGATGTCATGATTATTTTTGATACAAAGGGAGATTTTCATTCACGATTCTATAATCCATCTATGGATTGTGTTATTGGAAACTCCCCACAATATTACCAGCAGTCCCAACGTTGGAATATCTTCAAGGAAATCTTGGCTGATGGCTGGGAGGATAGACAGGTAATACTAAATACTCAGGAAATATGTAAAGCTTTTTTTGAGGAGCGAACAAAAAATAACAATAATCCGTTTTTCCCCAATGCAGCAAGAGACCTGCTCGCAGCTATCTTAATTACAATTGTGCGTTTGGGGTCGGAAAGCAAAGAATTCGTAAAAGAAAATTTTTATAATAATCGTATTAAAGAATTCCTGGATTCCTCTTCTGGAGCAGATTTATGTGATTTATTAGATGGAATCATGGATATGAGATCTGTGTTAAGTTACATTGAGGGCGATAGCGCCCAATCACAAGGCGTTTTAGCAGAAATGTATTCCGTAGTTAGGGATATTTTCATCGGCGTATTTGCAGAAAAAGGTGGATTCTCAATTCGAAATTTTGTGCGGCGGAAAGGCGGTCGTGCATTGTTTATTGAATATGATCTTTCAATCGGTAGTGTGTTAACGCCGGTTTATAAAATAATGTTTGATCTGGCGCTTAAAGAAGCGTTAGGACAAACAAATTCAAAGGGCAATGTATACTTGATTTGTGATGAGTTTAAGCTCTTGCCTAATTTACAGCATATAGATGATGGAGTAAACTTTGGACGGAGTCTTGGAGTAAAGGTCTTTGCCGGTCTGCAGAGTATTGAGCAGTTATATGAAATATATGGCCAGAGCCGGGGGAAAAATCTCGCTGCTGGCTTTTCGTCGATTATCGCATTTCGAGCAAATGACGTGACAACAAGAAATTATATCTCAAGCTTACACGGACAAAATATGGTGTTGGAACAATATCGGATGATGGACAATCATACTGTGGAAGACAAGAGAATTGGAAATACGGTAGAAGACTGGGATTTAAATAGTCTGAGGGTTGGAGAAGCAATAGTTGGTTTGCCTTTTGCACCACCCTTTCGTTTTTATTTTGATATGTATAAAGGGTGATGATGTTAAAAATTTTGGAAACCCAAGTAAATACAGACAAAAGAATCTTGAAACGAATGAATGGATAATAGGTGAAATATATGGCTGATAGATCAGAATATATCCGAAAAAACATAGAATCTACTCGTCAGGCGACAGAAGCCAGTCGTATACGTAAGGCTGGCTTAACGGATCGAAAAGTAAAAATGAATTCCCAAAATTTCGACAAACTCATGAAACAACGAGGGTTATCAAAACAGGCACGAACTGATTTGAAGAATTCTAATCTTCAAGGAGCCATATTGCAAGTGCGCCATGCAAAAGCCGGAGAACAATTTGTTACAACACATGGTACAGAGCGGAGTTCTGGCGTATTTGTTTCAGAAAAATCTTTGGGTTCTACTCCCGGAGAACGGATTAATAAAGGAGCTTTACCTCATAGTAATACAGCAGAATTTGAGACGAAAGTCGAACTGGCTCGCGATCAGAACGTAGTTTATGGAAAGATTGCTCCTCAAAGTAAATTCTCCAAAATGGATCCTAAACAACAGCCACGAAATGGTGGAGGAGAACAGATTATTACCGATGGTGGATATAATTCTGGTGCAGTTCGCACCAAGGATCCGAAGTATCCAGTGCCTGCAAAGGAATCGATTATGCAGAGAGCTAATGAGCATAAGGATCAACACGGTATAAAGACATCTACTACTCCGCATAAATCAAACGCTGCTGCACATACGCAGTCAAAATCAAAGGGACAAAGCAGATCATAGAAGAGGTGCAATACAAATGAAACAATTAAAATGTTTAAAATGTAGTAAGATCTGGTATGTAGATGATGCGGAATTAAATTTCGTCAACACTTGTCCTTTTTGTTCATCCCAAATCCGTTATAAGGGAACCATTGGAAATATTGATACATTAGGAAAAGCAATATATCAAGCCATATCAGCTGGGGGGCTTGACTTGCTTACAAGCAGCGAGAAGATTTCTGGATATCTCTTGGACCTAATACCGGATCAAAAGAAGGAAATTCGAATTTTCACTAAGACATTCGATGAGGATTATTTGTCTATGTACCGCAATGCTTTCAACCAGGCAGAAAATGACATCGAAGTGACTATGAATAAATTGAGATCTGTCTTTATAGAAGAGGAAGGGTTGTCTGACACATGGGCAAATATGCTCTGTGAAAACTGCCAAATGGCTATTACTTATTATCAAGGGCAGGGTATCCCGGATATCCTGTCGGTTGAGATAGGGGAAATAGATTTACAATCGCCCCAATTCATTAAGGCTCCCAATGATGAAGCATTCCAAAATGCTTCACCTGCCATTATAGAAAGATCAATGGTCAAGACGGAAATAAGCGATAGTGCCAATAGGTCTATCAGTTACCGAGTTGGACGTGGAATGAAATTCGGACATCATGAAAATGGAGATCCAATGCATTGGAGAATACTAGCTATTGATGATAATTTAGCTCTACTCCACTATACTGGCTCAGATTTGAAGCAACAATTTCATGATAAAAATGTTGACATTCCTTGGAGAGATTGTAAGCTGCGAGAATGGCTTAATCATGATTTTATTAGGCAATATTTTACCAGTGATGAAGAAAAACTGATTATTGAAGCCAACATTGACACAGCCGGCATAATTACGCAAGATAAAGTATTCTGTTTGAGTATCTATGAAGCTGTCAAATACAAACAACATATGAAGGATTCATACTGGCCGTGGTTATTGCGAGATAAAGGCAAAGAAAATGGCTATATCGCTACCTATGAACATGACGGACCGTACCTATGGGGCGTATATGCAACTTACGAGATTGGTATTCGACCGGCCATGTATATATCTACTAGCTATTTTACAAAGTAATATCAAAAAGTAGGGAGGATGGAATTTATGAATGCATCAGTTATTTTAATTTGTTGCCCCAAAAACAAAGGCGTATTTGGAGCCAGAACGCAGCAGATGAATGACGGTGACTGGTGGCGAACTTGGGCCTTTGCTATTGATGAAAACAGAGCAAAAAGAGAAGGGTACGACCAGGAGACAGTAAAAGGTAATTTATACTGTACAGATGAGTATCCTGGCTGCCCTTATTGCGGTACGAAAAGTTTTGTCCAGTGTAATAAATGCGGAAAACTATCCTGTTGGAATGGAGAAAGTGTCTTAGAATGTCAATGGTGTGGAAACCATATGGACAATATTGTAGAAGCTAGCGATAAATTTACCGTTACCGGCGGAGATGTTTAAGATTTTCATCTGAATAGAGAGAAGGTATCGTTATTTAGTAACACTGAGGAGGGTTTTTGAAATGGGGGATTTAAGCAATATAATGCTATAGAGTTTGTAAGAAAAGAAGATATGGCTAAATTACATATGGAGGAGATGCGATGAGATGTGAAAAATGTGGCGCAGAATGGAACGGTATTGTTACGACAGACAATGCAAAATGTCCATTTTGCGGAGAAATTTTAAGTGAAGATATCCCTTACAAGCAGGTAATTGAGTCCCTCAGAATGTTAATTGATCGTTTTGGCAGAGAAATTTATCTTGAATCACAGCGCTTGGATGCCATGGTCAACGACTTAGTACCGAATGCCTTAAAAGAGAAAAATATTATCAGAAGTGCGATTTCATTCAATATTCCAAGCATTATTCTGGATGCAAGCAAAGATGTAGGAAGGCGGGATTCCATTTTGGAACAGGCCTCCCATGCAATAGTAAGTAATGGAATAGATAAAGAATGGTGTTCTGCAATTCTTTTTATGCTCAGCTATCCATTAGAAGTGGATACCAGATTACTTTATCCTATCGAGCTTGGGAAGAAGAAATCCCGTATGAAGCTTAAGGGCAAAGCTACTACTAAATCTGTACAACAGAATAAAGAAATTAACTATTCTGAAAAATCAAATGAAGAGTTGGAAAATTATTCTGATGACGGAGATGCTGAAGCATCTCTCGAATTGGGAACAAGATATTATACAGGAGAAGGTGGCGAACAAAATTATATCAAAGCCGCCCAATTTTTCCGCAGGGCAGAAGCGTTTGGCAATGTAACAGCTCAATATAATCTTGGCGTGATGTATGACAATGCATTTGGTGTCGAGCATGATGAAAACAAGGCCTTTGAATATTATCAAAAAAGTGCAGAGCAAAGCTTTCCACTTGGCATGTTTTCACTTGCAGAAATGTATTATGGGGGCCAAGGCTGCGAGAAAGATGATCAGAAGGCAGTGTATTGGCTTCAAAAAGCGGAAAAAGAGATGGAAGATCCTAATATCTACATCACAATGGCAATGATTTTGCGCGATTCTGAGGATGAATCCGTTCGTAATCCAACCCAAGCCTATGAATACGCACAGAAAGCCGTTGATACTGGAAATGAAACAGCTCTGAATCTAATGGGAACTTTCTATGAGAATGGCACAGGGGTACAGCAAGACTATAAAAAGGCATTCGAATACTATTCGCAGGCTGCTGATCAAGGTGTAGAGATTGCCTATCTTAGCATGGGTGCTTATTATCAGGGCGGATATGGGGTCGTACAGAATTATAAAAAAGCAGCTGAATGCTATCAGTTAGGAGCGGATGCCGGTAATATGTATTGTTTAAATGCTCTTGCCATGTGCTATAAAAACGGACAAGGTGTCAAGCAGGATTATAAAAGAGCATTTGATTTGTTCTTAGAAGCAGCTTATGCCGGTAATTACGCAGCTGAGTTTAACGTAGGCTTAGCATATGCAGAAGGACAAGGTGTACCTCAGGATCCAAGGGAAGCAAAAAAATGGTTTTTGTTGTCTGCTGATAAAGGATTCGGGAAAGCAATGGCTTCTCTTGGAATATATGCAGAGCAGGGAATACCCGATGGAACACCTGATTTGGACGAAGCATTTGATTGGTATCTTAAGTCAGCAAATGCAGGAGATTATGGTTTTTCTCAATGGATACTCGGAAACTGCAGAACCCATGGATTAATGAATTCCTATGTCGATAAATTAGAAGGTTTCGATTGGTACTTAAAAGCAGCTCATAACGGCCATCCTACAGCTCAGAATAATGTTGCTGTCGAATTTTTAAATGGAATTCTTGTAGATCAAGATTACGATCAGGCCATTGACTGGTTTGAAAAAGCCGTCGCGCAAGATGATCAATTTGCTTTGAATAACTACGGCACAATGCTGGTAAATGGAAACGGTGTCGAGCGAGATGTAAAAAGAGGCTTTGAAATGGTTAAACGGGCAGCAGAATTGGGAAATCATGATGCAAAAGTAAGCCTTGGGGTATGTTATTTTGAAGGCTGGGGAACACCTAGAGATTTGGATTCATCGCTCAAGTGGTTGTCGGAAGCTTATGCGGAAAACGGAGACGAAACAGCGAAAGCATATCTTGAGAAAGGTTTCAAATACAAAAACGGACGGTGGGTGAAACGCGGCTTCTTTAGTAAAGTTCCAGATCCGGAATCTCTGCCGCCTGTGCAGCCACGAGTAAAAGCAGAAGGCGGTTGTGCTGATTTTTGTGAATACCATGTAGCGGATCAAAGTGACGAGAAGAATGGTATCAGCTATTGTCGTTATTTTGATATGGAGGTTTATACAAAACATAACTGTCCTTATTATAAGGATGCGATTGGAAATCTGGCTAAAACGCTAAATAGTATCATGGAATAGGAGTCCAAATGATAATTGCTCAGCACGCCAGAGCTTAAAATAGTTAAAAAAATCGAGGAAGTTGTCGGGAAGATATCTATTATCCCGATATATACATTAAGAAGAGAAATTCATTCTTCAAATTCAAATGAATCAGGGAGGTAATTCTTATGTCATCAGGAAAAAATGCTTATTCAGAGATGCCTGCAGTTCAGCCGGTTTTTCATTATGAAAGTGTACAGTTCATTCATCAGCCAATTGTCGTTGCTGTAGATGTCAGCGGTTCCATGGATATTACAGAGGACGGACAGATGAAAACGAATCTGAAACTGGCTGAAGATATGGTAAACCAGATTGGACAAGATCCTGAACTCAAAGACGAATATAAAAGTACAGCAGATCTTTGCATCATGACTTTTGCAGATTATGTCACAACGGTTCAGGATTGGATTCCATTATCACAGTATCATGGGGGAATTACCCTCACAAAGATGGGGGTAACGGCGTTTCATGATGTTGTAAAACAGGCTTTAAATGCTGTTCATGTCATGAAAAAATCATATGTTGGAAAGGGAATCCAGTGTAAACGTCCGCAGATCTTTATTATCACAGACGGTTATTCCACAGATCCGAAATACAACAGCGCTGTAGTAGCGGAAGCAAAACAGTTATGCGAAAAATATGTAGATACTAAAAAGGTTGCTCTTCATGTAATCTTGTTGCCCGGTGGTGCAACAACGGACTCAAAACAGCTGAGTCCAAATGTAAAACATTATAAAGTTGATGACTGTGCTTATGGATTGCCCGCAATTAAAGACTTTATTAATGCCTCTATTGTAGCGGTTTCCAGTTCAAACCCTGGAACAGACGCACAAGTGGAGTTGCCAGAACAAATCAAAACTACCCAGCCGGTTAAGAGAGGATCTGATGGAACACGATATGTTTCAGAAGATGTAGATACCTGGAACTAAATTATCGGATAAGAATATCACAATAAAACTTCTTACTATTTCGGGGAGCAGAGATGGGCTCTGCTTCTCGTTTTCAAAATTGTAAATCAGGAGGAATATCATGATATCAAGTTATTGTTTTTCTCTTGTAGGCAGAGATCATATCAAGAATCAGATGCCTTGCCATGATTCGAGCCTTATCAAAGCAATTTCCTCATCATGGAAGATTGCAGTTGTTGCTGATGGCGTTGGCAGCTGCAAGCATGCAGAGATTGCATCGGAAATTGCTGTGAAAGAAGTCGCAGAGTTGATAAAAAAACAGTTCCCTCCAAGTAGTTCTGATGAGAGGGCTTATTTCAGTGTTATTCACGCTGCAATGCATGGTGCTGCTAATGCAATCGAATCATATGTAGAAGAAAAGGATCCAGGTAACGAGATGGAATACCAGACAACTCTTGCCGTTGCCATCATGAGCAGCAAAAATCTATATTATGGAAGTGCTGGCGATTCTGGTATTATCGCTTTGGATGATCAGGGAAATTATCATCTCGTTACAAAGAAACAAAACGATGAACTCGGTCGAGTTTATTCTATACCAACGAATCGTCTTTTTGAAATAGGAAAGGCTAATTATATTCCTGCTGCTGTTTTGTGTATGACAGATGGTATCTATGATACGATTGCTCCGGTCACATTACGTAATAACAAATTTCCTGTTAACGTACCTTTCGCAAATATGTTTGTTACGTATGCTCTTGGACTGGAAAAATTTAAGGATCCAGAAGCAGTAGAAAGCTGTAAAAATCACTTGATCAAATATTTACAGTCCGATGAGTGCAAAAACATGACCGATGATTTGAGCGTTGCTGCACTGATTAATACTAATTCCGATTTACAGCCGGAAGACATTAAATGGGAGGAACCTCGAATTGACTTTTATGCTTTGAAATGGAATGAAGTCTCTTTATATCCTTCTATTGAAACCAGAAATAAGTTGTTCAAACAGTATATTCGAGAGAAAAATCCAGATTGGTCTGAGACTCAGGTTGATGAACTCTTAAAAAAATATTCTGAAGGCAACTCCTCGCCCTCCGACTCTGAGGCTAAAAAAGAGTCAAAATCGGAACCTAGCCTTAAAGAAAATCAGGAGGAAAAAAGAAGTGCTTCTTCAATTCCTGAGGCCCAGTTAGAACTCGATAAAGAATTGATTGGGAAAAATACTAGAGGAATACGAAGCTTTTGGAGAAAAAGATCCTGAGCAAATCCAACTTTGTTCCATAATATCTCAAGAAAGGAATGAGTAAATGATTGCATATGATACATCAGGAAAAAGCTATTCTCTCACAGAGACAAAATTAGGCGGTGGAGAAGGGAAATTGTACTCCGTTGATAATAATCCGGGGCTATACGCAAAAATATTCAAACCTGAAAAGCGTACAAAAGGAAGAGAAGCGAAAATTCTGGAATGGGAAAATATGTATTCTGGAAATATACTAAACCGTAATTTTTGCGGACAGATCGTTGTTCCTCAGAGATGTCTGTATGCACAAGCTAACAGTCATAATACACAGACATTTGTAGGATATTTGATGGAAAAACAGGTCAATTTCCGCACACTCAAAGCTACATATGTATCGAAAGACTTTAATTACATGCAAAAAGTATGGACAGCCAGGAATCTTTGTATCCTGACCAACCGTGTCCATTCTCTGGAAAGAGACGTCGTTATTGGTGACTATAACGCCGATAATATCGCAATTTTTCCGAACACGAGTACTGCTAAATTTATTGATGTAGACAGTTTTCAGCTTGTTATTAACCGTAATGGAAAGAGGGTTCTGTGTCCATGTACGGTAGGTATCCCAGAATTTATGGCGCCGGAAATTAGCCGCAGATTAAAAAAAGAAAAATCAGACTTAGAGAGTGTTGATCAGGGTCCGGATAACCCGATCTTTAATAAGTACACTGATTTATATTCCATGGCATATCATGTATTTGCTCTTTTAATGAATGGTTGCTCTCCATATGCTTCCATGGCAAACATGGAAGAACTTAGCCAGCATCCATCATGGAATGTCTCATCTATAGACATTGATCAGTTCCATGCAGCTGAAAAAGGGGAATTCGTTTTTGCCAGACATTTTCTTTTCAAGAAGGCACCGGATTATGCACCTAAATATAGCATGTTGTCAAAAAAATTACAGAAACTATTCGAACGGGCTTTTATTGATGGCGCAAAAAATCCTGCCGCCAGACCAGAATCTTTGGAATTTTATGACGCACTTACAGAATACTTAGATTCTCTGGAAGACAGAAAATGTGGTCACTATATGCCGTCAAATTTTACCGGCTCGTGTGAGTGGTGCCGGATTAATAATTTGCAATATTAGCTAGATGGGATCTATTTATGGTTAGACATGAAAGAGATGAACAAAATAAACAAGCCGGAATGCCCCTTGAACAGATAAAGTACGATCCGGCAAAAATAAAAGAACGTATAAAGAAAATAAAAAAAAGAAGAGCTATCATTAATAATAGCCTTACTGCAGTTTCTTTCGTGTTGATTGGCGCTGCTATTGCTTTATTGATTCTGTTTTTTGTAAGCGGAAACGATATAACCATCGATAAGAAACGAATTCTTGAAAATCTACAGGCTTTATATACAAAGAACGGTAAAATGATAGCAGCGCATTCAAAAGCGAATCTATTATTATTAAAAGAAACCGCAGTTATTACATTTTCTTCTCTTATAGTCCCTAACCTACTTTATTTAGGAACTGGTATGAAGGAATGCATAGATAGGATGAGCGTAAACATCAATCCAGAGAAGGGTATAAAACACCTGTGGGATTGTATTGTTTTCAATTGCGTAGCAATCGGAAATGGATTCCAACAAATTGTTTCAACGCTACAAAGGAATTTTTCTCCAATCCTACATGGATTTCAGGAAATACTGACTCAGATAGGAGAAAAAATAGAGCAGATACGAAAATAAGACATTTAAAAGGGAGCGAATATGTTTTATAATATATCTTTAATTATAGGAATCGTACTTAATTTTATTGCCATTTTATCAAATATTCTCATTTGTTTTGTAAACGATGAAAACAAATGGAATGGACAAATGAAAATTATATCTACTCAAAGCAGATGGATCGGTCTCGTCTATATTGTATTAGCATGGTTTGTCGGTAATGGCGAAATAGTGTCGGCAGGACGTGATACCTATGCACAGGTAGCTCACTGGATGCAGATTTTTTCAATCGGATGGATTATTGTTTTTGGTATCACCTTGTTTTCCAAACTTTGGAATAAAAATGAAAATCTGTCAGGAAAAGCATTAGCGTCCTCTCTGCTTTACTTTATTGTTGCTTATCTTATTCACTAATGAGGAAATAAATTAAAGTATTATCTATAAAGGATGCATATATGAGGGTAGAAAAAGAATTAGAACAAGTTAACGGACTAATTGAGGCAGAAAAAAATAAGCATCTTGATCGTCTAATAACATCATTGCTTTCAATTGAACAGGCTCAAAAGGAGCCACATCCTCCAAAAACATCATCTGATGATGAAATGGAGGCGCATGATGAAGAACATACAGCAATGATCGCATTGCTTTTGCTTCGTATCTTGAGCAATTGCAGAATGATACATAATAATGTGCGCAGTCATGATAGCCAGCTGAAAGAAGATGCAGTGGAATTAATTTCCAACGTCAAAAGTCTGGAATATGAATGGGAGGTATCCAATTCAGTTAAGAGTGATGCCTACGATTTGCTTTGTGCAATTTGTTTGCCGGAAGACCGCACAATAATAGACCAGATATATCCGTGGGATCTGCAAAATATATCTGATAAAGAAATCACACCAGAGATGTTTTTCCTATTTACAAAGGTTGCACAATATCTGCATGATATAGACCATGTACCAGAAGCTATGAAACTGTTGGAAGCGCTTTGCACTTTAAGCAGGAAACGCATTAATCCAAATCATATGGAACTGGTATGCAGAGTTATTACACAGATATGCGAGGATAGCCCGGAGACAACTTGTAGGATCTGTGATAATGATCAGAACCTTTTTAAAGATGAGATATCCCTCTGTTCCGGTGATTTTTACTGGTTTTATGGCTGTGCTTTGCTGAAATTGGAGCGTGTCGATCATGCCCTTTGTGTTCTTGAGAAATGCTTCCAAATACGCAAGGAAGTACTGGGAGAATCAAACTTTTATACGGCAGTCGCCCGAAGGGAGGCAGCTATTTGTAAATACACTTTATCCAAAGGGAATGAGGGAAAAGATGATCTCAAACAATTTATTGATCAAATTGAAGCCGGGCTGTTTCATAATGAAATAGAGAGCACACAATTAGATGTTTTAGAAGCGAAAACATTGTGTATTTTCCTTATGAATCTCTCAGATATTCGATATCCTGATGAGTACAAAAGATACCTAAAAAAATACGGATATCTTTGTCAAAAGTACGAATATACTGGAGAACCGTACATCAGTATGCGTATGGCATGGAATATGCGCGGTGGCTACTATCTAAATATTGGAGATTATATTCGAGCAGAATCCGCTTTTATAAATGCGCTGAAAGTCAGGGTCATTGATGAGGATAAATGTATTATTTCACGTCCACAGATCCAGAGCAACTTGCTGTTGGTTTACTATGTCCAGAACGATTTGGAAAAGGCATATCCTTTGGCAGCTGAGTTGATTGATTCTATTGAAAGCGATGAATCCGGAAAGTATATCAAAGATGCAGATATATACCGAATTTATACTATGCTTATCGCCATGGAAACGCAAGCAATGGAGGCTCCAGATCCGGAACAGATATCTGAAATTAAAAATCTTTTAGATGAAACCTGTGAAAGTATTTTGGCAGACGATTCATTTGAAGCGCCACGTGAGGAATCCATATTTTTTATCATTTGCATTTTCTATCTGCTTCAGCAAGAAAGATGTTCTATTTCAGAACAAAAGCATTATCTTTATGCTCTACAAAGAATAGAGGAACAGAACGATTTGTTTAATCTCGCTCCTATGCAAAAGACAATGCTCTATTATTGCCAAGCACTGGTGTCTTGGAATATAGAAGATGCGAATGCAAATGTATATTTTAAAAAATTAATGGATACTATCGAGAATCCTGGAATTCAGCATACGCAAAGAGCGGCAATGCTCCAAAGTTATGCTTCATATCTATGTAAAAACGGTAAATTTAATACAGGTCAGTATTACATCGAATTGGCTTTGAAGGAGATTACTATTGTATGGCAAAATTGTGTGCGTTATTTAAATGACTATCGCTTGCTTATGATATTAACGCCTGTACAGATAAACTTTTCTGGCTGCTATGCCATAATGAGACAATCAAAAAATATTGGAATGACTTATGAGCAACTCCTTCGCTTTAAAGTGCTTGCATCACTAGCTGGACGGGAAAGGAACCGAATCATCCATGGCGGCGCCTTTGATGCAGAACTACTTGATAAAATACAGAGGCTTCAAAACACAGTTGCAGCTTTGGAATCTGAAAATATGCTTCGGAATGCAGAAGGAGACTATGAGGAATTATCCGCAGAGCTGCGTCAGGCAGAACGAGATTTCGCTATTCAGTTTCCGCAAAATACTGCCTTCACTGAAATCTCTTTAAGAACAGTTCAGGATGCTATACCAGATTATTCTGCTGTATTGGAATATTTTCTGTCGGTTGAAGACTATGGACAGACACAGTTCGAATCAGTCAGCAATCTGAGTAAAGATCAGACAGTATTTGATGTGTATATCACAACAAAAAATGCTGGTAACTGCAAATTGCAAAAGATTACGATCCCAAATGGGACTCAAGTAGCAGATGATGCTAAGGCCTTTGTTTTAACAATGCAGCATATTTCCACGGGAGATGTGTCAATCGAAGAATCTACTGAGATAGAAGCTATCCGGCTACGTCTTTATAATGCAATCATTGCTCCTGTTATGCCAATGATTGAGGGATATGGTACTGTCTATATTGCCCCTGATAACGAACTGATTAACCTGCCATTCGATTTGCTGTACGGCGAAGATAAAGTGCGTTTGGCTGATCGGCACAATTGTGTCAAAATCGAATGTGCAAGAGATTTTCTCTATGGTAACAACGATGTTTCTAGCGACAAAGGTACTTTAATTATCAGTGATCCAGAATATGATGTGAAAGAAAGAACTATAGAACCGGAGAGAACAGTTAAATCTGACAAAGATCAACAGAGGGCATTGAAATTGGATGTCAGCGAAATTGATCCCTTACCTTTTTCAAGAGTAGAGGCTTATCGGATCAGTAGCCGTATTGGTGGTGAATTATATAGCGGGCCCTATGCTACAAAACAAATTGTTTTATCTGCCAGGGGATATGAGAATATCCATATTGCTACCCACGGATACTTCGATGTGGACAGCGAATATGCCTCTCTTTATTCGTCCTGCCTTGCATTCGCAGGTATAAAAAATTGGTATCGAACTGGTTTGACAAACCCAGTGTATGGCAGCGGCCTATTAACGGCGGATGAAGTCAGCCGTTTAGATCTGTCATCCACACAATTAGTTGTACTGTCCTCATGCCTTTCCGGTATGAATGATGTCTTATTTAATACAGGCTTTTATGGAATGGTCAGCGCTCTCTCGGCAGCAGGAGCAAAGTATGTTATTTCAAATTTATGGAGCGCCAATGATTTTGCTTCTGCCGTCTTTATGGACGCTTTCTACTATTACTATGTAAATGGATGGAATGATCCACCAATTGCCCTAAGCAAAGCCCGCGACTATTTAAGAAATGTGACTATAGATGAATTGCGAAAGCAAGGATGGTTTCATCCATCTACTTATCAGATGTTGGATTCTGAGAGTCGGAATTTATTGTATTCATTGGAAAACAAAAATGGTAGGCTAAAACCATTCCGTAATGAATGCTTCTGGGGAGGTTTTACTTGCTATCAATGTCACTGAAGAGAAAGAGAGGTCGAAAATTATGGAGCAAGGGAAGAGCAACTCATCACCAACAACACATTCTGAAAGCAATAATGATGTTTTTCATAAAGCACAAAAATTATATGAGCAATATCATGCTACAAATAACGAAAATTTATTTACTCAGCTCATCGCAATTACAGACACTGTTTATGGAAAACGGACTCGCAATTTATTGAAGCAGAATGGCTGCTATAGCGACGAAGCAGAACATACTGCTATGCAAGAAGCAAGAATCGCCATTTGGGAACGTGTTCGTAAGTGTAGAGAAAACGGACAGCCTGATCCGGATTTTATCCGTTACTGCAAAGGAATTTATTACCATAAAGCTATGGATGCAGTCCGCAAGCAAAATACATACAGACGACGATTCAGCGATGAAATTGGCCAAGCCCCGATTTCTTTAGATGCTTCTTTACCGGAAGGCGGAAAGAGCCTTGGAGATACTATTGAAGACACAAAGAACAGCCCTGAAATCAGTTTATCTTTGGAAGAGCAAAGATGGGTCTTCAACTCGCTTTTCCTTTTATATTGCCAGACACTGGTAACGGCCAAAGCAGAGCCTCCACGGGAATTGGCTTTATATTATGCTCGTATCTTACCTCATGTGCTACATATTAACCACGAAATCGAAACAATACCGGAAGAAAAAATGGCTTCCGCTAAGTGGGCCTACGAACATATGAAGGGACTGACGATACAGACACTTGGAAAGAAATCTGAATGTGAAATGCAAAAGCTAATCGACCAAGCGCTCAAATGGCAAGAAACATTTTGGCAACAGCTTGAGCAGACAGTATATATAAATACAGAAAAAACATTCCTGAAGGATGTTATTTATACCGATGTATATGGCAAAGGTAAAATAGAAGACTGGTCAGAGTCCATGCATAAAACAATTGTGAAAGAAGCCTATAAAATCGCTATGAATGACCCGAAGCTGGTTGAATCAGCAACAGAATATATCTCTGATCGTGATAAAATTTACTGCTTAATCAAAGGAGGGCGTGATAGATGACACATTTAACGGATGACCAACTGTATCACCTGGCAGAATTATCCAACAACGCCGAGCTATTAAATGCAGAAGAGGAGAAGCAGTTAGATCATATAAAATCTTGCCGGGAATGCTTCAATAAATACTGTGTAATGGCAACACTTATGGACTCCACGAGCTTAAGCTGCGGATTGGTATTTGATTCAGACGCACTCCAAGTACGGGAGAAAGCAATTGCTCCGGCTAAAAGGCTTTTGGCTTCTCTGCGAATCACCTATCAGCATTTAGAAGATAAAATCACATTAGTGGGAGAGCAGATTCAGCAAAATCTTTCCGCCTTTGCTTTTGAGCCAGTTCTCGCTACAGCTGTCAGAGGTGGGGGAGCAGCCAAGACAATGATGCTTCGAATGGAAGATATCGATGATGAAGGCAGTTATTTCGTCTATGATGCTGAAAGTCATAAAATTTTACTGCAATTTAGTTCAAGAAACAATGCCCCGGAAACAATTAAAGCTTACTTAATATTTGATGATCAATCTATTATTGATATTCCTCTGGAGCAAAACGGTTCTTATTTGAGAGGTATTGTTTCAGATATACCTTCAAGGAACTTTGAAGTACGCATTGAAAAAATCTAATTGATGTTTGTCCCCCAGCCATATCTTATGTCCTTATGAAGGACTTCTACGGGCAGATGCGACGGCTTAACCGACCGTGGTTCTGTAATTACGGAAATACCTTAACTATTTTCATATCACTCATTTGGACCCCGGAAAACCCGGGGTCTTTTTGTCGGGAAAATGTCAAGAGGAGCGATTTGATATATAAAGATAAGAAATATTTGTAACGGGAGGGCTTTTCGTGGTAGGAAATAATTATACAAATCGTTTTACATTTTTAGACAAAATACCGTATGGGATGTGCCCCAATTTCTATCTAAGTGGAAAATCTATTGGCCTACTTGAAAATACAGCAATGGAAATTGCAAAAATAGTAGAAAAGAAAAAATTAATCGATTTTAAAGGGGTGAACCCATTTTTTTCGATTCTAATGCCTTACTATAACTCGATGAATGATGCTGCACAGTTCATGAACCGTTTACTGGATAGCTATAGTATAGCGAGAGATTGTTATGACCTTTACAAAGGGATCCTTATCGTTGAATGCTCAGAAGAGTGGAGCGAATATGGATATAACAGTACTTTGGAGATGATAGCATCTTTTATTGATTCTCATGAAGAGATATGCTTTATTATTCTAATGCCGGAGAAAAAGGCATCCAGGTATCGGGATTCCTTATTTGGGGAGTTGACAAAACATCATCTCTGGCTGCATCTTGAATGCGAGACGTTAGATATACAGGAGTGTATTAGTCTGTTTTGCCGGGAAGCCGAGTCCATTGGTTATTCTGTTAACGATGATGCAATACAAAAATTAAATAACCTACTGCAGGAACGTAGTGAATTCTTAACAGACAATAAGACTGCTGTTTTACAATTACTGAAGCAGATCCATTTGAACAAAATCCTTCAACCACGAGGAAGCAATCAAATTGTTGAAACAGATTTTAGTATTATATCCGGTTTAGGCGACAAAGCAAACGGAACTGGTATCGGATTTAATTCAAATGTCAGATAGGAGGCCTAGTATGCTCAATGATGGACTTAAATACTCAGATTCCAGAATGGCAAATGAAAGAGAATTTACAGAAAATCTAAGTTCATTTGATCTCAAGTCAAATGAAGGTTCTTATAAAGGCGGTCCCATTCTATTTCGGAAAGAAAACATATGCTATACCGATTCAAGTGATGCACACGATCTTATCGTTGGTGGTACCGGTTCGATGAAAACGCTCAAATTTGTTTTACCCTTAATCTATTCGTGCGCTATGGCAAATGAATCCATGGTGATAATAGATCCAAAAGGGGAACTCGTCCGAAAAGCAGGCAGTTTTTTGGACAGACTAGGATATAAAAGTGTCGTACTCAATTGGAGAAGGCCTCAAGAATCCCCTGACAATTGGAACCCATTTGAGCGTGTACAAAATGCATACAATGAAGGTGTGTCAGGAAGAGATAATGCAGAGAATTATTTGAACGATCTGCTTCAAAGCCTTTTTTTTGGGCGTACGGAGAAGGGAAAGGACCCTTATTGGAACGAGGTGTCCGGACAAGTTGCACGCGGAATCTGCAAATTGATTCTAAGAATCAATGAACCTCTTTCTATGAAATCAATCTTAGAATGGCGTCATACCAAAATGAAGGATGGGACACTTCAAAACTGTTTTTCGGCCTTACCAACAGATTCTGATATTTATCAGAATTTAGCCGGTTTTATGAATTTAACAGCAGAGAATACTAGAACATGTATTGAATCGACCTTTGATCAGCTGACAGGACTTTTTTCCTCTTCAAAAGCATTGACAGATATGATGTCAAACACTACCTTCACAATGGAGAAAATAGGGAAGAAGAAGACAGCAATTTTTCTTGTCGTGCCGGACGAAAAAACTACGTATCACTTTTTGGCAACGCTTTTCATTACACAGTGTTACGAAAGCTTGCTTGATCTTGCTGATCGATACGGGGGTTCTCTTCCTGTTCGTGTTAACTTTATACTGGAAGAGTTTTGTAATATGCCGAAACTAGATGATATTGTGGCAATGTTGACTGCTGCCAGAAGCAGGAACATTCGTTTTCACATCGTAATTCAGTCCTATAGCCAGATGATTGATAAATACGGTGAGAATGTCAGTAAAACTGTAATGGACAACTGCGGAAATTTGATCTATCTCCACACCCGTGAAATTAGCTTTTTGGAGTATATCAGTAAACTGGCCGGCAAAAATGAGTATGGACGCCCATTATTGTCTGTCTCACGGTTGCAACACTTGCAGAAAAGTGAGACTGTGATTTTTCATGATCGATGCTATCCAATGGTTGTCCAGGATCTACCGCTGATTTTTGAATATCCAATGGCTCAAGATTTCGCTTGACAATCTATCACAGAATAGAGCAAAGCGCATTTTACCCACAGCATTGTGGTATGCAAAAAAATTAAAAAAAGAACGATTTCCGATGGGAAAAGAACAACTCTTGCGAATTGTTAAGTATAGAAATGATAACAAACAAAGAGAGGAGTTGTTAGGTATGTATAATCAGCACATTATTTTAGATTTTGAGATGAATCCCGTCGCTAAAACATTTGAAGAGGCAAAGAAACAGTTACATAGGGAGATCATCGAGATAGGAGCGACAAAAGTTAATGCGAAGGGAGAAATAATTGATACATTCAGCTGCTTTGTGAAACCGGAATATAGTTCTGATGTCGCTGGTTATATCACAAAACTGACAGGAATCAAGACGACAGATGTATATCAGGCAGTTACTTTTGCTGAAGCAATCCAATGCTTTTCGGAATGGATAGGATCCGAAAAAACCAGAATATATAGCTGGAGCAGCAGTGATCTGGAACAATTAATAAGGGAATGTTCATATAAAGGAGTCGTTTTTCCACTGAACATGGGTAGATGGATAGATTTTCAGGTACTGTTTCCAAAATTGATGGAAATCGAACAGTATAAAAGCCGGATGTCACTTCATGAAGCAGCAGAATGGTATGGGGTTTCATTCGATCAGAAAGGCGCTCATCGAGCATTGTATGACGCAATGGTTACAGCCGAATTAGTGATACCTGTATTAACTGGTGAGTATGTGACGCAGAGAGAATGTTTGAAATCTGTCATTCATAGAGATGAGAATAAGCAGCAAGATTCTGGATTCTGTCTGGCAGATCTTTGCACAGGATTTTTTGGACAGTTCATATCTAATGAGCATCCTGAACCAGAGTTTGCCAGATAAGGGGGGACAAACATGAGTAAACCATTACGAAATATCTTTTGCAGCGTTTTCTTTTTTATCGGTTTCATATGGCTGCATACATTCATCCGGTTAAACAGCTATATATCTGATTCCAATTTGAGTAGCTATATATTGAAAGCTGCCATCGCAATTATTGCTACAGTTTTTTATTACTGGTGTTTTATTGGCATCATAGATTCCCTTGAATCGCTCTGTAAAATAACCATAGGAAAATGTGCTGTCGCTTTAAATTTAATATGCCTGGTTATGATTGCTGCGCTTATCATAGAATTATCTACTGATAATTTCTCTATTATTGGAGAACAGGAAATACGGATTATCTCATTGACCATCAGTAAAAAATATATTTTTGATATTTGTATTGCTGTCTTTTTCCCAGTTATAGTTGAATATATCCTAAAATCCATGGTAAATGAGAATTTTAGTCATAAGTCAATTGTGTGTGGTACTACGGCTATCTTATTAGTATCGTTGGTTGAGTATCTTTTGTTTTTCGCCATGCGTAATATTTGGCTTGTCGATATGGCAGTATTTAATCTCATTACCTTAACCGTAGGCGTAATGAAATACGTAATACCTCAAAAGAAAGTCAGAAAAGGAAATATCATAGGGATACTAATTCTCTATGCACTGATATATATTTTCCTCTTCTTTCTTCTTTCTTACGGGAGTGGACTTAGTGAATTCCTATATGGCGCAACATGGGATGAATACAGAGAGGGTGCCTGGTTTATAGTAAAAAACGCCTCACTGTTCGGTACATCTGAACAATTGCTTTCTTCCGTTTACATCCATGATTGGCTCATCAATCGCAATAATTATATCCTGCAGCTTCTTTTTTATGGCGGTTGGGCAGCAGTCGTTGGCTTAATTGCTTTTATGATTGCATTCCTTTATATGCTGATTCATCTATTAGGATTAAAGAATTTACGAATCCATAGGCATCAGCTAGTCTATATAACAGCTTTCAGCGTGTTAGCTGTCAGGACAGTAATGGGAATCCTTTATAGTTTTGCTTTACTTCCATATCCTGTAGTGTTGCCATTCGGTGGAACCTATTCAATTATTACCGACAGTATAGTATTTGGATTGATTCTATATGGCGCTTGGGAGAATTATAGATATGAGCAAGTGATTACATATGAACCTGTTGAGCCAGAAAGTTTTTTGGCAAAAGAAATGAATTACCAGACTTTCACAAAAGAAAACGAGAAATACGAAGAAGAGGGCTTTGGGGATCAAGTCTGCGTACAAGATTCTACACAGAGAATTCTCTGCGATGTAGAATGGACTTACGGAAATGAACGACAAATTGCTGTCTTTATCCCAGCGGATAATCCAAACCATCAGGTTTTTCTGTTAGAACATACAACAGAAAATTTATGGCGTCCTGTTGATGACCGATCCCTATATCCTTCCGTCATGGAAGAGTTCTTTTATTACAGGACACCTGATTGTATGAAGGAGGATGATACAGATGAGACGTAAAATGATAGCATTGGTATCCCAGAATGTCGTGTTACGGGTTGTAATAGGTATCCTTTTGATTGCACTAACCAGTTGCATATGGACGTGGAGTTTGCAGGCTTGCTCTACAGGACGACCTAATATTAGAACCTTATACGAAATTGAAACAGAATTCTATGAATAAGGAACTAATTTATCCGGAGCGAGAGGCTTTATTACAGATGCCTGCATCTGTAAATGGATGGATTGTTTTAAGAGATTATGCTTATCATTTTGGAGATTTGGAGATCTTTCGAAAAATAATAACTGATTACCTGTCTGATTGTCCACTATTCGAACTGGATCAGCTATTAAAGATTGCAAGAATATTCCTAAATGAAGACGAATTCCAATTGCTGATTGCTTTTCTTTTTAAGCAATGTCATCTAATTTGCACACATAGGCGATACACATAAACAAAGAAGGAGTTAAATTGAAAGTAACAAAGAATATCTACACTAAACTATTAAATTGCCCGAGAGTGCCGCCGGAATGTGGTGGCCTAATCGGGGCTGAACACGGAGATGTCATAACGCATGTAGTTTTTGATAAAGGTTATCCGTCTGATGCTGGAATCATGTATATACCAAATACACAATTTCTCAATCAAACGATTGCAGAATGGGAGAAGAGAGGAATTAAATTCCGGGGAATCTTCCATACACATGCTCCACAATGGGCAGAATTATCAAATGAGGATAGAGTCTATATCATTGACATATTAAAAGCTATGCCAGCCAGCATAAAGTTTTTGTATTTCCCTTTGGTTTTTCCTGGAATACAAATCAAAAACTATATTGCTCAGAAAAAAGGAAATGCATTTGATATTGTTAATGATGATATAGAAATAATAAGAAAAGAGGAGGAATCTCGAAATGAAAAAAACAAGTAAGAAAGAATCTGTATGTCAGGTGAAGCTTCCGGAAGGAAATTTTTGTGGACACAATTGTGCTGATGGCTGTATTTACTGGAATCCAAGAGACAGAGACAGCAACGGTCGTCAGTACTGCAGTCATTATGGCAGCTACTACTATCCGAGAGAAAGACAGGGATGTCTGTCATATCGAGGATAAATAGATGGACTGAGTGTTGAGAAAAATTTACATTCCGGACAGATGTTTTCCTATAGTCGATAATATATAGTCTATATCCATAAGCAATTTTGTTGACGGTATATCAAAAATTATTATAGTATCTTGTAATAGAAGCCTCTTTCCTATGGAAAAGTGAAGGGAATAGTATTATTCCCTATCTAATCTGTAGAAAGGGGCTTTTATTTATGGGTTTTGCGAGAAAAGATGTTGAAGCAACGAAGCGCTGCGAAAAGAAGTTTGTGAGATATCAGGAAGGCGCTGAAAAATACAGTCTTGGATTGACAAAATTCCAGGCATTAGCAAAAGAGGCTAAGGCAACATATAAAATTGATAAAGTTGTCTTAGTGAACTGTGAGATTTTTGAAAAGTATCTTGAAACATTTAGAGAATATTAATTATTTGCAGTGCGAAAAAGGACTCAGATAAGATTGCTGCCTGTTGACATTTTGTCATACAAAAAGTATAATGTGAATCATAGGAGGTATGAAAGCAGCTATGACTAAGATGGGAAGACCAAAGTCTGAAAACACTAAGAAGAAAGTTTTGAGTATTCGTGTGTCTGACCAGTTATATTCGCAGCTGCTTGCATACGCCGAAAAACATAATATGACCACTACAGATGTTGTTTTACGTGGAGTGGAGGCTTTTATCTCTAAGCAGGAATAATCAGTGAGTCCTTCTTTCATATCGGGAGGAGGAAAACAACATGGCAAAGACAAGAAAAGATCTGCGGGGAAGGTCGTTAAGAAAAGGAGAGGTGCAAAGAGCGTCGGATAAGCGGTATATGTATACTTATACGGATCCGCTTGGCAGACGGAAATTTATTTACGCAAATGATCTTACACAATTAAGAGAAAAGGAAGAAAAATTGTTAAAGGATCAGTTGGATGGTCTGGATATATATGTGGCTGGAAAGGCTACTCTCAATGAAACCTTTGATCGTTATATCTCTACTAAATACAATTTGAGAGAATCTACAAGAAGTTCCTATTTATATACTTATGATCACTATGTGAGGGATACTTTTGGACTGAAACGAATTG